>Ga0209211_10001696_pt1 | contig 40711 bp, 30 predicted proteins | sample RifGroA2_FD_183992 | JGI IMG/M metagenome (GOLD analysis project Ga0209211, IMG submission 183992) | Groundwater microbial communities from Rifle, Colorado, USA - Groundwater A2 (SPAdes) (version 2) | ecosystem: Environmental > Aquatic > Deep subsurface > Groundwater | place: Rifle, Colorado...
AGAGTTGAGATCTCTACAAACAACTACACGGGTGAGATACGAAGGGACTTAGGAACTGCAAGGCACTTGGGTGATGTTAGGAACGTTGAAGAGGATACAAAGTTTTCCGAAATCTTCCAAAGGTGCGCTCAGCTGGGCTACCCAATTCCTATAGCTCTTAGTGCAGCTTTGATTGTCATAAATTCCTACAACCCGGCCACAGCTCAAGAGGTAAACTCTGGCGAGATGTTAGCCCCTACCGCACCTACCAATCCTACACCGGTTGCACCTGCCGCCACTTATTCCTGGGAAACCACGGAGGCTCTTTTACAGGAGAGATATGCTGCTGCTCTTCGGAGTTTTGAAGCCGAAAGATCTCTAGACGTAATGGGTAGTACTATGCCGTTGGTACAAGATGAAGTTGCTATACCCATCGAAGATATTATTACAGCCGAAGAATATACCGTCTCATCTGAAGTTAAGTCGGTGTTTTATTTTAACAACCAATCAATTATTTTGTCACCGGAGCACCCAGTATATGGAAGTGAGTATGGTTCATATGTTCAGGCGTTGAAACGAATTCAAGGCCGATCAGTAGGATTAATGGAGCTTTTGGAAGATGTTGCCGAGTATACTCACGATACCTTTCCCCATAACCTTGGCGCTGACGCAGGGGAGATGCACCCAGGAAGAAAAGAGGAACTGATGGCAAGGTTTCATACACCCGAGGTTCCTGCTTGCGGGGATATGGCATTCCTCACTCAGTTTGGTCTACATAGCTTGGGTGTACACTCTACAATTAGGACTTACGACTTAGTGGCAACAAGGTCTCCTGACGGAGGTGACTTACAGCCGTTTATTCTATCTCATGCTAACTTGGTAGTCAGGTTGGGGGTTGGTAGTGAGAGCGATTTTGTACTTGAGATGACAGAGGGTTTTATAATGTCGCTATCGGATTTTAGGGAATATCTTATGGGTCTTTTTGCACCCGTCGAGGGGGTTATAAACGAGCGGGTTGTTTTAACGGGCTTAGAGTAGCGTCGGTTGACATCACGTTAACGCATTGTTATCTTTAATAGGTAATGAGACTGCTTGCTGTTAACGTGTTAAAAGTTTTTATTGTTTTCGGTATAGCGGTATCCGTCCCTTTTTTTTATTCGCTAGAACAGGCTCATGCAGGCTGTCAATACTATGGTAGTGATGGACTTTATTGCAGAGGGGCACAGAATGTATGCTGGAACCATATTGACTACATGGTTATTGTACACACTCCAGCTGTAGGGTGTGACCCTCCTTGTGGTATAGATAATCCCTACTGTGTGAGTATAGAAAATTGGGGATGTACCGACACAAATGAATATCCGTACGATTGGTGTACGGGAGGAGAGGAGTGTTTTCTTGCCGGAACCAAAATAGATACTCCTGACGGCCAGCGAAATATAGAGGACCTAAAAGCCGGTGATAAGGTTTTAAGCTTTGACAAAACCACCGGCAAAACAGTCGAAAATACTGTATTAACCCCCATAGTCACAATTAAAAATGCTTATTACACGCTAAAGTCCATTTTAGGCAAAGAAGTGAAAGTAACTGCGGAGCATCCGTTTTATACCGGAGCAACCGCCCCTAATTCACCGGACGTTGAAGCAGGCTTTGAAAAAGTTAAGGACCTAAAGACCGGCGACACCCTTTATATAAGGGATGGTGACACAATAGTTTCGGACGCCGTTGCTAGTATGGAGTACATCCAGGACAAACAAAAAGTTTACAATTTGCGAGTTAAAAATCCGCCATTTACTTTTTTTGCCAACGGACTAGCTGTGCATAACAAGGGTGAAGTACCGGCTAGCATTGTAATCAACCCCGACAATGTTTCCGATAGGGCGGATCCTGATAGATACGACGTTTATTTCAGCGGGATACCATTAACAAAAGACTACGGCAGCCCTCCTCATGATTGTGGAACAGTTGGCATTGGTGATACTAATAATATTAAAGGACAAGCTGTAGGCTGCGGTGAGTGGGAAACCGGATCTGGAACCTGCCGTTCAATGGATTCAGATAACGATATAGGGGCTAACGCTTCAGGTTGGTTTTATAACTATAATTATGCGTCTCAAAATAACGGCTACCTTATGTATAAAGCAAAATCGTGCGGTTCAGGTGATGATGGCACCCGCGATCATTGGGATTGCGGGACAATGTCTCCCGGAGCAGTAGTTTCAACAACAGGCGGACAAATAACTCCTGGAAGCAGAATAACCCTAACTTTCACTTCTAGCAACGCGTATGAGTATGTACGTTTGCACCATACCACCGGAGAAGTTGTACCTGGAGATGGGCATGATAGACTGCCCAGCGCCGACCCGGCCTATCTTAACAACTGTACTTATAGTGGTAGTGGGAGTGGCCCCTTTACATATAGTTGGACTTGTACTGCTCCTAACACGGGTGGTGTACACGAAGTTACCTTTAGTAATAGGCAAAATTGTGAGAAAAAGGTTGCGTATATGGTGGAAGTCCCAACAGCTATCGCCGGAAAGGTTGTGGATGCGGTTACCAAAGCCGGCATGAGTGGAGTCACCATTCAAGTGTATAACGGGGATACTCTTAGAGAAACAACCACTACGGGCAACGGAACTTACTCTAACGGAACTTACTCTGTGGACACCACCAACTTTGTTAATCCGGGCACCTATTATGACGTTCGGGTCAAAGGTAATATGGAAGGCACCGCACCAATAGGCTATATCTTCCCGGCCAAGCCAACAACCACTAGCTATTCATGGAGCTACACCGACAATCGAGATACTCAAACCAGCGATCTTTATTACAAAACTCAACAGTATGGTCCCACTGGCTACAACGACTGTGCCGGCCCTGCTGGTGCGGGCGGTGCTACAGGCAGATGCAATTTTGAATACTCGCCAATTGTAGCTGAAGGCCCTATTTGTACCGATCCCATGCCCTCGTGTCCGGTAGGAAGCCAGATACTAGCAAACCCAACGTTTGATGGCGGTTCAAGCAGCTGGGGGTTTTATTCGGCGCCGGCCCCAAATAATGCTGCGGGTTTGTGGGAGCGCGGTGCACTTAAAATGACTTCTTTTGGCGCGGCCCGCTCCGGCTGGAGTCAAACTATAAACGTGGCCGATGGTTATTTGTGGGGTAAAAAATTAAGGGTTGCGGCAAACATTTACCGAAGCGCCAATCAGGGCAGCAGCCCGTATATTGGACTAAACATCAAGCGGATTGGCTCACCTAGTTGGGAATACAACTTTGGTGGGACTACTGCGGTATCCACAGTAAACACCTGCAGCCAGATTGCCAGGGAAATCACTGTACCCACGGATTTGGAGCAGATTCAGGCGTTTGTATATAACTGGGACGCTTCGGCCGGGTTTAGCTACACTGACTGGTTGTCTTTGTGCCAGGTTGCAGCACCCCCGCCCATCATCTACACCTGCATCGGAACTCTGCCTGCCTCGGCCACTCTTTGCACCGGGGACGATCAGGGCTTGACTGTAGAAACACCTTATGCCGAAGTTCCCGCTTGTACCATTGGCAGAAAGTGCGAATATACTACTTCGATTGTGCTGCCTTGTGCCGCTAGCGGAACGTGTGTCTGCACCGGAACTCCGCCGCCTGCCTCGGCCACTCTTTGCACCGGCGATGATCAGAATCTCGGAGCCAACACACCGTATACCGAGGTTACAGCATGTACTGCCGGCACCAAATGCGAATACACTATTCCAATTGTTAGTACTTGTGCCGATACCAGGTCGTGCGTTTGCACCGGGTCTCTTCCGAGCAATACCGCCCTGTGCGTTGGTGATGATCAGGGCTTGCTAGTTAACGCCCCGCTTACTCACGTTTCCACCTGTACCGATGCCACTAAATGTGAATACACCGCAACATGCAATTATTCGGTGTGCACAGTAGACACCGAATGCGGTGCGCCCGACACCTGTTATGGAGGCTTTTGTAGAAACTCTGCTTGCCCCAGTTCCACAACTCCGGCGGCAGACGGCAACTGTGCCTGTCCTGCGGTGTGCACCGGAACTTTACCGGCCACGGGACAAGTCTGTTTAAACGATGACCAAGGTTTGTCGGTTGACACCCCCTATAGTCAAGTGCCTGCCTGTACAGACGGTGCTAAGTGCGAATATACTCTACCCCCGGCAAATGCCACGTACGTTTTGGGCAGAATCTGGCAGGATAAAGACCACGATTTTAGACGCCTCGACCTAACTGAACCGTTATTGACCAGTAGCGGGGTCAATCACTTTGCCGATGTTAGTGTTGATGTTTCCTGCGGCTCTTGGAATGGTGAAGCTTACTACGATGCCGTTAATGATTGCGACAGCGAAGGCCGCGGTCCATACGAAACCGGTTGGATTGGCAAAGATTCCGTAAATGGTCCTTGCACAATAACCGCCACTGTTACCACTCCCGGCTGGTACTTTACCTCAAGTGACAGCAGAAGAAACTGGGGGGACACTATGCTACCGGAAAGCTGTGTTGGCTACTTTGGTGACGTGTATACTGGCACCTGTTTGCAGGGTAGTGTATCAGACAATACTTGCACAAAAGTGCGGGTTGTTTTGAGTGACTGGTTTGACAACATTAAAAACTACATCGGTTTTGTAAATATGTGGTTTGCTATTGACGGTGTAACTCCCACTCCTACACCCGCGCCAACTTATACTTGCACCGGCATTCTGCCGCCCGGCGCCAACTTCTGTGACGGCGACGATCAGGGTTTGGCGTCCAACACCCCGCTTACCCCGGTAGCCACTTGTACCGATGGTGCCAAGTGCGAGTACATTCCAGCCGCGTCCGTGGGGGCTTCTGCATGTGAAGTAATTATTGGCGGGCTAGAGCAAACGGGTGCGGGTTGCAGGTCAATAAGGGCAAATTCCGAGGGGTTAATATTTGACGGCGGCAAAGTCACTTGTCCCGACTAAACGAAAGGAGTGCATTAACCGTATGGGTAACATAAAGATCATGCTAATAGTCGCTTTTATGGCTTTACTGCTTGGCCTAACCGGTGTTTACTACGCCATAACAAATGGGGTTATCAAAATTCCTGGGTTGAACTCTATTATAGCTCAACCTTCGGCTGTTCAGACCAAGCTAGTAAAGGTTGACTTTGCCTACAAGATAAAGTCTATTTCTGCAAGCGAAATAGTATTGGTAGCGGAAAAAGGCACGTTTATCCTGCCATACAATATTATGACAGTAGACGTTTACAAAGGCCCTACGAAGGCATCCCCCAAGATACCGTTAACTGATCTAAAGGTGGGGGATAGTGTTAACATGGAATTTGTTGCAGGCAAATCAGCAACTCTGTTTGTATCCACGCTTTAGGCGTTTGCTATTATTTTCTATAATGAATTATAATAAACCAATGCCAAGGCGTATTCTAACCGGCGACAACACTACAGGCAGGTTGCATTTAGGCCATTATGTGGGGTCTTTGGAGAATCGTATTAGTCTTCAGACTGACTATGAGACTTTTATTATCCTTGCCGATCTTCACTCCTTTGCTTATCCAAAATACGTAAACGATCCGGCAACCATTTCCAATTCCATTTATCAGGTGTTGATGGACAATTTAGCTGTGGGGCTGGATCCTAAAAAGGTAACCTTTTTTCAGGAATCTGCGGTGCCCCAGATATACGAGCTGGCGGCAATTTTTTCGATGCTGGTAAGCCACAACCGGGCGTTGCGCAACCCAACAATCAAAGAGGAGATTAGAGATAAAAGTATGGGTGACAATTTTTCGCTTGGCTTTATCTTTTTTCCTATGTTGCAGGCGGCGGACATTTTATGCGTTAATGCCGATCTGGTGCCGGTTGGAGAAGACCAATTGCCGCATATTGAGCAGACAAATGAGATTGCCCAGAGGTTTAATGCGCTGTACGGCAACACTTTTAAAGAAGTTCAGGGTTTGGTAGGCAGAGTAAAAAGATTACCCGGAGTGGACGGGAACGCCAAGATGACTAAGTCCCTTAACAATGCTATCTACCTAAGCGAGACCGAGGAGGAATTAAAACGGAAAGTTATGAGCATGCACACAGATCCTAAGAGACTTCACTCCACTGATCCAGGTACCGTGGAGGGTAACCCCGTTTTTATTTACCACGACGCGTTTAATCCGAACAAAGCCGAAGTAGACGATTTGAAGGAACGTTATCGTGAAGGCAGGGTCGGGGATGTTGAGGTAAAAGAAAAGCTGTATATAGCATTGAATAACTTTTTAACTCCTATTAGGGAAAAACGCCGGTATTACGAGACGCATTTGAAAGAAGTAGAAGGAATACTTCATTCAGGCAATATCAAAGTACAGCTGGAAGCTGCAAACATCTTAAAGAGCACCCTGAAGGCTCTTAAACTCCTAAAATAGATAGTGTTGACAAGAAAAAGCGCAAGTGTTAACTTACACAGTACGGAATGGAAAGGATCACCTTCTTCCCGCCAACGGCGGGATTGAACATGAAGCTCTGACTCCCTTTTAAGTATTACTTATTTTTAAGCGCTGCTTTTTATGGACTTGTAACTGTAGTTGCAGGCGGCTTGTGTGTTGTGGCAGTGCGATGTGTGCCCCCGGAGCGCACGACCTCAGGAGCGTAGCGACGGGGAGCCAGCACCGGAGGCACACATCGCACATGTCTCGACAACATCTGCGGGCCTGTAGCTTAGTTGGTAGAGCGCCGCGTTTGCATCGCGGAGGTCACGGGTTCGAATCCCGTCGGGTCCACCACGGCGGACACACAGTCCACCAATCCCGCCATCGGCGGGGCCAATTGACAAGCGCATATAGCGCAAGAACTTTGAAAACCAAATAGAAGACAGAATATAAATTTCATTTAAATCGTTTTGGTATAGAAAGAACTTAATGTACACGGAGGATGCCTAGGGTTTTTGCGGCGAAGAAGGACGCGCCAGGCTGCGTTAAGCTTTGGGGAGCTGCCAAGAAGCGTTATCACCCAGAGATATCCGAATGGGGAAACCTTACCAATAGAAATATTAGGTAACCTCTTGCTGAAAGATTCACCGCAAGGTGAGTATATAGGCATTAGGGAGCGTACCAGGTGAACTGAACCAACTTAGTAACCTGAGGAACAGAAACAAATTATGTATTTCGTTAGTAGCGGCGAGCGAAAGCGAAGAAGCCCAAACTCAAGAACTATATCTGTCATCGTCATTCTGTGTTACATGCTGGAGGGCGAGCGTCATTCCTGGCGGAGCAAACTGCGTAAGCTTTGCGACGACGGAATGATGCGAGCAAGTCAGGCATGTGCATGGGATGACGGTGATAGACTTGGGGGTGCAGGCAACCCACATCCGCCTCGGGCGGAAAGAAGTCAACAAGCATTTTCATAGGGGAACATTTCTGGAAAGTTAGGCCATAGAGAGTAATAGCCTCGTACCCGAAATGGGAATGCCTTCTTGGGTTGTTCTAGAGTAGCATGGGACACGTGAAATCCTGTGTGAAGCAGGCTCGACCATGAGCCAAGGCTAAATACGCAAGAACACCGATAGTGAACTAGTACCGTGAGGGAAAGGTGAAAAGAACCCCTGTTAGGGGAGTGAAATAGAAACTGAAACCGTGTACAGACAAGCTGACAAAGGGGAGCCACCGCAAGGTGGGTACCCTAATGTCGTGCCTATTGAAGAATGAGCCAACGAGTTAATTTTGCGCGCATGCTTTAGTCGCTTATAAACGACGCAGGCAAAGGGAAACCGAGTCCTAAGTGGGCGTTGTTCCGCCATTGGTGGGATAAAAAGTGCGTTGAATTAGACCCGAAGCCAGGTGAGCCAACCATGGGCAGGGTGAGCTCCGTCGAAGGACGGAAGGAGGCCCGAACCGGTGTATGTTGAAAAATGCTCGGATGACCTGTGGTTAGTGGTGAAACGTCAAACGAACCTGGTGATAGCTGGCTCTCCCCGAAATATATTTAGGTATAGCCCTGCTGGTCCGCCTTAGGCGGAACGATCCAACAAGAGGTAGAGATACTGGAAAGAGTTGGGGCGCGCAAGCGTACCCATTCTTATCAAACTCCGAATGCTTGTTGGTGGTGCAGGAGTCAGCAATGGGGGGCAATCTCCTGTTGCAAGAGGGAAACAGCCCAGACCATCGAATAAGGTCCCTAATTTCTGCTAAGTGGGCAAGGTTGTGAAACTGTTAAAACAGCTAGGAGGTTGGCTCAGAAGCAGCCATCCTTTAAAGAAAGCGTAACAGCTCACTAGTTTAACGGTTTTGCGCCGACAATTTAACGGGGCTAAGCAGAAAACCGACTTCGTGGTTCCCGCCAAAGGCGGGAAGGTAGGGGAGCTTTGATGTCTCCCGCATTTTGCGGGACTAGGCTACGAAGGTGCGTTGTGAGACGTGCTGGAGCGGCATCAAGTGAGTATGTTGGCTTGAGTAACGAGACCAGCCTGAAAACGGCTGGCGCCGTAAGTCTAAGGTTTCCTCCGCTATGTCAGTCAACGGAGGGTTAGCCGGTCCTAAGGTAAGGCCGAAAGGCGTAGTCGATGGACAGCAGGTTAATATTCCTGCGCTAGCGTGGAACCGCTATTACCAATGGAGTAACGACGTGAGATAACTTGAGCTGGTTAAAGATTCCAGTCCAGAAAGCGAGCCAGTTCCCACAGGCAAATCCGTGGGGATGCTATTACGCGAGCTGGTGGAGAAGCTCTTAACTGGGCTAATTCAGGTGAGTCATGCGTCCGAGAAAAACTTCTAGGGAGGTTTCAAGCTATCCGTACCGCAATCCGACACAGGTAGACGGGTTGAGTATACCAAGGCGATCGAGTGAACTGTGGTTGAGGAACTAGGCAAATTACATCCGTAACTTAGGGAAAAGGATGTCCGCCGCAAGGCGGAGGCACAAAAATGGTTCAAGCGGCTGTTTAACAAAAACACAGGTCTCTGCTTAACTCGTAAGAGGAGGTATAGGGGCCGACGCGTGCCCAGTGCCCGTAAGTCAAAACCTAGGGTGATTTCCTGCCGCAAGGCGGGGATGAGCTTCGGGTCTAAGCTCGGGTGAACGGCGGTCTTAACTATAAGGATCCTATGGTAAAGTAACGCGCTGCCATAGTAAAATTTGGCTATATGCTGGAAACTCCGTTCTCTAGAAATACTAGAGAGAAGTATCTTGTACTACTAAACATAGTCAACTATCGTTTGACTATGCACAGTGAAAAAGTATCAAGTGCGGACAATCAGCAGGAAAGACTAAGGATTGAGGGGTGGTTAGTCGGTTTTACTGACGGAGAAGGTGCTTTTACAGTAAGCATTATTAAGAACCACACAAGTAAAATCGGTTGGCAAGTGTTTCCGGAATTCATAGTTACCCAAGGTGCAAAAAGCAAGGATGTTTTGTTCCTATTCCAAGAGTACTTCAAATGCGGGCATGTTTATCTTAATAGAAGGTTTGATAATCACAATGAGAATATCTACAGGTATTGTGTTAGATCATTAAAGGACTTAAGATCAGCGATTATCCCTTTCTATGCTAACAACCCGTTGAAAACCCACAAGGCAGAAGATTTCAAACTCTTTTGTCTTATCATGGATATGATTTCCGTGGGCGATCACTTGAGTATTCAAGGTATAAGAGACATTGCACACATTGCGATGGGTATGAACCGGAAAGCTAAACCCAAATTCTTAGAATCCTCACAGACTATACGCCAAACCCCGCCAACGGCGGGGAAGATATAGTCGCATCTGCATGGCGACATGCAGGGGTTAGTTAAATCTAACTCATAGTCTGCTTAAGGCAGATGAAGTAGAAACGAGCGTAATCCCTTGTCGGGTAAGTTCCGACCCGCACGAAACGCGTAACGACTTGAACACTCTCTTAACCACAGGCTCGGTGAAATAGAACTACCGGTGAAGATGCCGGTTACTTGCTGTTGGACAAAAAGACCCCGTGGAGCTTTACTGCAACCTGACATTGGTAAGTTGTTTTAATTGTGTAGCGTAGGAGGGAGATTTCCCCGCGAAAGTTGGGAGATCAACGATGAAACACCTCTCTGTTAAAGCGATAAGCCTAACTATTCCGCCTTACCGGCGGAGAGGACAATGTTTGGCGGGCAGTTTAACTGGGGCGGTTTCCTGCTAAAAGGTAACGCAGGAGCACAAAGGTTCCCTTAGCGCCGATGGAAATGGCGCTCTAAGCGTAAAGGTATATGGGAGCTTTACTGCAAGACATACAAGTCGCGCAGTTGCGAAAGCAGGTCTTAATGATCTTCCGAGAGCCTTATGGTAGGCCCGGAACTTATCGGATAAAAGTTACCCCGGGGATAACAGGCTGATCCCACCCGAGCGTCCACAGCGGCGGTGGGGTTTGGCACCTTTATTATTGATATTGGGGTGCTTCCAAAGTAATTTGGAACCAAAGAAAGTGGCTAATAACGGTGAACTCCTATTGATACAATTGTGGTTTGTACTTATAATGTTATCAATGGACAATACCGTGGGAAGTCTAACGGAAAGGCAAGTATCTATACTGTCGGGAAAGTTGCTAGGTGACGGTACTTTACGAAGGAAAACTAACACTCTACTAGAAATAAACCATTCGTATAAGCAAAAGGACTATGTCTTTTGGCTATATAACGAGTTTCGAGAGTTTGTTAACACACCTCCTCATTTACGAGTATCTGGAGTCAATCGACTTTCCTATAGGTTTACTACTATCAGCTTGTCTGATCTGAACAGGTACTACGCTTTGTTTTACCAAAATGGGTACAAAGTAGTACCGAAATCTCTTAGATTGGATCCGCTTATGCTAGCTGTTTGGTTTATGGACGATGGGTCTAGGTCAAGATCCAGCGTTTATTTTAATACTCAACAGTTTTCTTTGGAGGATCAAATGTTTCAGATAAAGCTATTGAGCGATTTGGAACTTAAGGCATCGCTGAACAAAGACAAGTGTTATTACAGAATTAGACTTTCTAGCGATAGCATGTCTACGTTTGTAAGTCTAGTAGAGCCTTATTTATTACGCAGTATGAGATATAAACTTCCGTTTTGACCCCGTATCGACTCGATCTTATGATCGGTTAGCAGTTATTCAGAAGATTCTGAAAAACAGTACTGCTAAAAAACGCCAACTCCTACTCTTCGTGTAGAGGAGAGGAAGAAGATATAGTCAGAACAACTAGAGATAGTTGATTATTGCGATGTCGTCTCGTCGTATCCTGGGGCTGAAGTAGGTCCCAAGGGTTGGGCTGTTCGCCCATTAAAACGGCGCGTTGATGGGTTCAGAGCGTTGTAAGACAGCTCGGTCTCTTTCCACAGCAAGCGTATGAGTTTTGAGGGGGGTTGTTCGTAGTACGAGAGGACCCGAATGAACGAACCTATGGTGTACCAGTTGTTCCACTAGGGGCATCGCTGGGTAGCTACGTTCGGTTGAGATAAGCGCTGAAAGCATCTAAGCACGAAGCTCGCCCCAAGATTAGAACTCTTCCCCGCCTCGGCGGGGACGCAAATCGTAGGAGACTACTACGTTGATAGGCCGCAAGTGTAAGTACAGTAATGTATTCAGCTAAGCGGTACTAATTATTGCGACTCTTTCTATTATCAATTCGGCTTAAATGAAATTTTCTGTTTTTCTATTTGGTTTTTAGAGTTCTTGCATCCAGAGTCTCGGTGATGATAGCGATAGGGACCCACCTCTTTCCATTCCGAACAGAGAAGTTAAACCTATCAGCGCCGAAAATACTAGAGTATGATTTCTGGGAAGATAGGTCATCGCCGGGATTCCGGTGACCGACGGGTTGGGCTTTAAGGCTCAACCTTGTCCGCCTCAGGCGGACACATGGTCATCGCCGGGACTTTGGATGCAACTTGCTTAGTTTGGGCAAATTTAGGTACTTTATAATTCGAGCGCAAAACTGTTTGCGCGAGAATTTAGATGTACTCATCGGCTGATGCGCAGCGTCACACAGCAAATCACCTGCGTAAGCTGGTGATTGTTGACAATATATATATGCGAGCAAAACAAGTAAACAAGCCAAATTCGTCAATGGCTACTTTGGTAACGGGCAATTTACCGCTAAGAAAATATTCCGTTGGTGACATAGCTGAAGGCTACGTTATTTCAGTAACCGACAATGAGATACTGCTTGACATAGGCGCAAAATCCGAGGGTGTCATAGCCAGAGAGGAGTTTGGCGATCTAAAGTCGAACCTACCAAATATCAAGGCTGGCGACATGCTCATAGCGCAAGTTATTCAGTCCGAAAGTGATCAGGGCTACACCGTTTTGTCCCTGAAACGAGCAGAAAGAGAAAGAAAATGGCGCGATATAGAGCATTTGTACAACGCCAATATAACGAGTGAGGCGCGGGTTTTGGAATACAACAAGGGCGGTTTATTAGCGGATTTTATGGGTATGCGCGGTTTTATTCCCCTTTCTCATTTAGATAGAGTTCACTTTACAGAGGATTTAACCAAATATGCCCACGGCAGTGAAGCCGAGATAAAAGAGTCATTAAGATCCCTTGCCGGTAAAGTCTTGAAAATAAGGGTTATTGAGTTTGATAAGGAAAAAAACCGGCTGGTGCTTTCGGAAAAGAAAGCGCTAGAACACTATTCCGAAGAAGCCCGTCAAAAAAGGCTAGAGCAGGTTAAAGAAGGGGATATTGCTGAAGGTGTAGTTACCGGAGTGATGCCTTTTGGGGTATTTGTTGACTTAAATGGTATCGAAGGCTTAGTGCATATTTCAGAAATGGCATGGGAGAAGGTTTCAAACCCGTCTTTTTATTATACTGTTGGTTCGCCAATAAAAGTTAAAGTTATGGGTGTGGACGATACCTCAAAGAAATTGGCCTTAAGTGTTAAGCGACTTACAGAAAATCCCTGGGAGGGTGTTGATAAACGCCTTAAAGCAGGCCAAAAAGTAAAGGGAATAGTTAGCAAAATTGTGCCATTTGGCGCCTTTATCAGCGTAGAAAAAGGCTTAGACGGACTTTTGCATATAAGTCAAACAAACGGGCCGCTGAAAGTAGGGGATGAGGTGGAAGCTACTATATTAAGCATCGATTCCGAAAGCCAGAAACTGTCCTTAAGCCTCAAAGAGATAGCATAAAATGAGCAGTTTTCTTACTCGGGTAAGTAAAAAAGCAAGGGACGTATTAACGGCTCTGGGCGACAAAAGTGATGTTAACCTTTTAGACCTTCTGGAAAAGATACAATCCGCAGGAGGTATGGGGGCAGAGCTTCTAACTACCCACCACAACATTATTGACCTTTATACAAAGAGCGGGAATACCGTAGCTGTTAAAATCGGCCAGGTGGTAGAAGACGCCTACTTTGCGGCCATCCGAATGGGGCATACCTATGTCGGTACAGAACATTTGCTGTTAGCTGCGCTTGCGCTTGCTGGTTTTACTGAAGCCGAAGACCTTACGGTGGAGATTGAGCGGCTAAACTCACTGCCTGTGTTACTGAAGAATGCCAAAAACAATGACAGAGTGCCGGTGCTTAACGCATTTGGAATTGATCTCACTAGGAAGTACATTTTTTACCCAAAGAAATCGTTTGTAGATAGGGCCGAGGTTGAGGATATTCTTAAGGTGTTGCTGCAAAAAAACAATTCAAACGTGCTGCTTATGGGGGAAAAGGGCTCCGGCAAAAAATCGATCATTGAATCGATGGCCAGAAAAGTTAGCTTTTTAGACGTGCCCGCATTTTTTGCTGGAACTTATGTGATTGACTTTAACATGCAAGCCTTTCTTTCTGGTATTTCTCCAACCGCGGAGACTTTTGAGGGCACAATTAAAAATCTTGCCTCCGAAATGCGACTTCTTGGCCGAAGTATCGTTGTTATCAAGCAATTACCGGCAATGTTTTCTGGGTCCAATGCTCCGGTTGTGGCATCATCGGTTTTTAGGAATTTTGTTGACAGCTTAAACGAAGCTGGCGCCAAGGTTATCGTGTGTTTGGATACCGATTTAGGCGAGCGGATGACCCCACAACAACAGGATCTATTTTATGGTTTTACCGCGTTGGAGGTAAAGGAGCCTCCAAAAAGCGTGACCATGCAGATTTTAGCCATGGAAGCCGAAAAACTCGAAAAGTATTTCTTTTTGGCCATTCCGGCTAAAGTACTCAGCTATGTTTATGACCGGGCGCAAAAAGACCTTAAGGACGAGTCCTTCCCTCAAAAGGCCGTTGAATTATTGGATAAATCCTGTGCGCTTATGGCGTTTTACCATACTAAAGTACCTAGAGCACTGAAGGGACTGGTAGAAAAGCATGTTGAGGTTAGTCTAAAGATCGAAAAAGCCTTTTTGACTAAAGATTATGATCAGGCCTTAAAACTTACGCGGGCGGCCAGAAAGCTGGAGGCTACCATGGGCTATAAACGGGTAGTGAAAACTTATAAGGCGAGAGTGCTTGACCAGGCGGACGTTGACCGAGTTTTAGGGTCATTACAAGCAGAAGAAGAGAAAGAGTATAAGATTGGTGCAAAGAGCCTTTCTGACTTGGAAAAGAGAATAAAAAGGCGTGTAATAGGTCAAGAAAAGGCCATTGGCGTTGTTGTGCGGAGCCTTGTTAGGTCTCAAATGGGTTTACGACCAAAAAACAAACCGGCCGGTAACTTTTTGTTTCTTGGTCCAACTGGTGTGGGCAAAACCGAATTGGCCAAAGTATTGGCTGCGGAGGCCTTTGGGGATGGGAGCTTAATCCGACTTGATATGAGCGACTTTTCCGAAAAACACACCGTTTCCAGGCTTGTGGGAGCTCCTCCGGGTTATGTTGGCTATAACGAAGGCGGCGAACTTACAACAAAGATCAGTCAGAAGCCGCAAAGTGTTGTGCTGTTTGATGAGGTGGAGAAGGCGCATCCGGAGGTGCTAAACATATTGCTGCAGATTACGGAGGAAGGTCAGTTATCGGACATGAAAGGCGAGTCGTATGACTTTTCCAACGCAGTTATAATTCTTACTAGTAATATGGGTACAGACCTTATCCAAAAGCGGGGTATTGGTTACGGGGCGGACGGAAAGTCTAGGGCAAGTATTGAAGAACGTATAACTCAAAGCATCAAATCTTTTATGAAACCGGAATTGCTAAATAGATTTGATGAGGTGGTTATCTTTAATGAGCTTAGCAAGCTGAATTCTGAGAAGATATTGGAAATTTTGCTGGCTGACGTGCATGCAAGTCTAGCTACTAAAGGGATAAAGCTTATAGTGGATAAATCAGTAAAACAGCACCTCTTGGAAAAAGGTTTTTCCAAAGAGTACGGCGCCAGGGCCCTTAGAAGAGTGGTAGAGACCGAGCTTTTAGACCGGATCGCCGACTTTCTCTTGTCTGCTAAGAGAAAGAAAAAACCCGTTAAAACCCTTAATGCTAAAATGGATCAAGGTTCTGTGATAATTGGCTAATAACCGACTATGAAACTAAAATCAGTTTTTGTTTGTCAAAACTGCTCCGCCTCATTTAGTACCTGGTCGGGCCAGTGTTCTAAATGTGGGGAGTGGAATACTTTGGTAGAAACCCTGGATACTAGAGTGGACATAAAGACTAAGGGCATCTCCGGCAGGCGGACTGCCAATGTTGAAGTAAAGAGTTTGGCTGGTGTTAAAGCAGATTCGTTGCAAAGGGTAAATACCGGAATCAATGAATTTAATCGTGTGCTGGGTGGCGGCTTTGTTCCTGGGCAGGTTGTACTGCTTGCCGGTGAGCCTGGGGTGGGCAAGAGTACTTTAGTTACTCAAATTTGCAAGAAACTGGTCTCTAGCAAGATATTATACGTGTGTGGGGAGGAAAATCCGGGGCAACTTAAGCTTAGAGCACTGCGGATGAACTATGATGGGGCCAACCTGTTCACAACTTCAGAGGCCGATGTCAGTGCCATCGAACAAATAATGTACTCTAACACCGGAAAGACGAAATTTGACTTTCTAATCGTTGATTCTATTCAGACGCTGTATACTCCGGAACTTATGTCTTCTATTGGATCGGTTGCTCAAATCCGAGAATGTACCCAACGGATTGTGCGCTTTTCTAAAAGTATGAATATATGTACTATTCTGATAGGGCATATTACAAAAGAGGGGGAGATAGCGGGACCTAAAGTACTTGAGCACGTTGTTGACACTGTTTTATACATGGAAGGTGATAACCAACATCTCTACCGAATTTTGAGGACGACTAAAAACCGGTTTGGCGCTGTTTCAGAAGTTGGCATATTTGAGATGACAGAGGATGGTATTAGGGAAGTCGAAAACCCTTCTAGTATGTTCATTAGCAATTTGCCGGGTGATCTGATAGGATCATCAGTTGCGGTTGCTATGGAAGGATTTAGAGCATTGACTTATGAGGTACAGGCCCTTGCCGTCAGGACATCGTTTGGGTATCCCAAACGGACATCTATCGGCTTTAACGTTAATAGACTTCAGGTACTCTTAGCCGTGTCAGAGAAGAAGTGTAACATTCCCTGCTCACAGTTTGACATATATTTAAACATTGCCGGCGGGTTTAAAGTTTCTGATCCAGCTTTAGACCTGGCCGTTTGTGTTTCTGTAGCTTCTGCTGTTTTGGCTAAACCGGTTATGAGTAAGTCGTGCTTTTTTGGTGAGGTGGGCCTGCTTGGAGAAATAAGGACCGTTCCGCACGCAATAAAGAGGGAAAAGGAATCTACAAGGTTGGGTTACAAACCGCAGTCAAATGTAAAAACGCTCAAGGATGCCATCGGTAAATATCTGGTGAACTAACTCCCTAAAACAAAACGCCCCCGCATGGGGCGAATAACCGACACCTAGCAGGGGACAAACGCCCTTATCTTCTGAGCAGAATGAAGAGGGCGAGATGCACCGAAGTATATATGGCCTGCCATTTAATACCAGCTATGTGGATTGCTAATTAAGCGGCTTGTACTTGTTGGAACGGCAAAAGCATGATGCGAGGAGCACACGTAGTAAAACAGAAATGACATGTGCTGCGATGCTCGGCCCATTCGGGCTCCGCCCTCATCCTGCGCTTCTCGCATCATGTCATTTCTACTTCTCTGCAAGTCGAAGGCGCTTAAGTATCTCCCACTTGGCTTTTTTAGTGCCCACCATACTCAACCAATCCCGACTGGGAGTCTTTTTGTTCTTATCCACCAGTATTTCCACCACATCACCGTCATTAATAACTGTGTCAATCTTTGCCATGATCCCGTTGATTTTAGCCCCCACGCACCCGTCCCCGATGTCGGTATGCACATAATAAGCGAAGTCTATAGCTTTGGCGCCTTTAGGCAGTTCGATAATGTCACCCTTTGGCGTAAAGGCATAAACGTTTTTATCAAAATGACTGATTTGCGGCTTGTAGGCCTCAAAATAATTGAGCTCCTTCACCCAATTGGGATTGTTTGCGAGCTCGTTTTTAAATTTCTCTCCGATCTTATAAAACAGATGGCTGCACACCCCATACTCTGCCTCCTGATGCATCTCGTAGGTGCGGATTTGAACTTCAATATGCAGATTGTTTTCTACTCTAAAGACATTATGTAGCGATCTGTAGCCGGTAGGGCGGGGCTTTAAGATGTAGTCATTTCTCAAGTGGGGCAGTTGGTCCCACAAAGATGAGAGTAGGCTCTCAACTAAATACACCTGCTCTTCAGTGTCAACAACGATGCGCATGGCTGCCAGGTCGTAAATAGAACTAAAGTCTTCGCCAACCTCATCTCCCTTGTCCTTGTATCTTTCTGCCTTTCTGTAAGTGCTGTAGATATGCTTGATTCTATATGACACTTGTGCCTTAACGCCGGATTCTTCCAGCAACTGGCCAACAACCGATACGGCCTGCTCAAAAAATGCTTTGATCTGTGGAGTTTTTTCTTCTATAACGGTTTTAATCTTTAAATACTCTGCCGGATTAAGGATTTTAAAAGCTTCGTTTTCCAGGGTTTTAGTAAAGTCGCTGATACCTAGCATTTTGCCGATTGGCGCATACAGGTATAACGTCTTTTCTGCAGTTTCCAGCCGCTTGACTTGGGGTAGGGCATGAGCGGTTTCTATATTGTGTGCTTGATTTGCCAACGCCAAAACCAGCACCCGCATGTCCTGGGCCAGATTCATATAGGTTTGCACAATATAGTTTTCATTAAAGTGCTTTGGTGATTCTTTTTTTATGTCCACCAGCCTTAGGTTGTGATACAGCTCAACTATGTTAGCCACTTCGGCACCCACTTGACTAGAGATGAGATTTGCCGCATCAGTTGCTGCCTCTGGCATATGGTGCAGCCAAGCGCTAGCCAAAACTATTTCATCTGTGATACCGGCGCTGGTAAGTTTTTCACACACGTTAGCCAGATGGTCTACCAGCGGATCACCGGATGCCCGGGTGGTGTTGGTATGTATCTTGTGCGCCAACTCTTTGGCTTTTTCCAGCATGTTGGACATAAGCTTCCGTTAATCAGGGGATACTCCCCATTTTACATCATCTTCTTGTATTTTTGGATAACAAACTTCTTGTAACGCGAACTTTCAGTTTGCATCACGGAATTTACTGCTTGACAGCAATCTAGCAACGCCTTATACTAGTACTTGATACTTAATACTTCTGTCTGGGAGAGAGCAAAGGGTTATGAACGATATACTAAAGAGCATAACAGAGAAAAAGGCGAAGCTGGATAGGTACAGGCCGTTACCTCACGAACTTGTTAAAAGTCTGGAGGACTGGTTTAGGGTTGAGCTTACCTATACCTCAAACGCCATAGAAGGTAACACTCTTTCAAGGCAGGAAACCGCTTTAGTTGTTGAGAAGGGTATTACGGTTGAGGGCAAAAGCCTTATCGAACATCAGGAAGCAATAAATCACTCTGTAGCCTATGACTTTATAAGAACTCTTGTTACCAAGAGCAGGGAAGAGCTAAAAGAGGAAGCTATTTTAAACATTCACAAAATTATCCTTACTAGGATAGATGATGATAACGCGGGGAGATACAGAGCTGTTCCCGTGAGGATAGCAGGGTCCACCGTAGTTATGCCAAGTGCAGTAAAAGTGCCTGATCTGATGAAAGTCTATGCTAAATGGTTGGTGTCTCCCAATGACGACCACATTGTTAAGATAGCCTCAGATGCCCATTATAAATTGGTTAGTATACACCCTTTTGTTGATGGTAACGGCAGGACCGCAAGACTATTATTAAATTTGCTTTTAATGCAGGAGGGTTATCCGCCCGCCCTTATTAGAAAAGAGGACAGAAGAAAGTACATTACATCTATCGAAAGAGGGCAGTTGGGAGGCAGTCTGGAAGATTACTACAATGTAATAATAGAGGCGGTAGAACGTTCTCTTGACATTTATCTTGATATGCTAGAACCGAAAACGGAGCAGAAAGGAAATACCGGTATTTTACTGAAAATAGGGGAGCTGGCCAAGCAGTCCGGCGAGCAGGTTTCAACTATTAGATATTGGACCATTGAAGGTTTATTGGACGTTAGTGACCACTCTAAAGGAGGTTACAAACTCTATGATCCATCAATGATAGACCATGCAAAAAAGATAAGAAGTCTCCAGAGTGAGAAGCGCCTGACAATAGAAGAAATTAAAGCTGAAATCCAAAAAATAATTTGACCTTTTCCACTAAATAGGTCTAATTTACTAGAATTCATTCCACTAAATTATGTCTATTAACAGGTATATATCACCACGGATAGTATCAAGTCTAGGGAAGGGCAGCGTTGTTGTAGTTTATGGGGCTCGGCAGGTTGGAAAAAACTTTAACCATCAGTTTTGCTTACATGGTTTCTAAACGTCGGTGGGTGTGTAATTCGGTTATGAAAAAAATGCAAAATAGGTATATTGATATAAAACAAAATGTGAGGTTCGGTAAGCCAGTTGTAAAGGGTACCCGTGTAGCAGTGGCGGGTATATTAGGTTTGGTGGAGGCGGGGTACAGGGTTGACGAGATTCCCGGTCAGTATAGGAATATCACTCTCCCTATGGCAAAAGATGCAGTAAACTAAAAGAATATCACTGATTTTAAAAGCCAGCTAGTGATAATAGGAAAGACTAAGGTTAGAATAATTAAGTAACCTCCTTAGCATGCCGCCTATATACATCGTAGTCAGTTCAGCACCTTGGATACAAGCTGGTAAGGAATATTGCAGTTAATCCCTAGGTGGTATCTTTCATGATTGTAGTAGTGAAGATATTTTCTTAGCTTTTGACTAGCCGTTCTTTCATCAGGCATTTTGTAATTGAAGCACTCTTCCTGTACGGTTCTGGCGAAACGCTCCACATGGGCATTATCGTTTGGTTTTCTAATTCTTGTGTGACACAGCTGAATGTGCCAAGCTATTGGACCATTACGATAATAACCCATAGTATTTGACAAACCCTCCAAGGTTTGATACTATATCTCTTGTAAACCTGCCACATCATCCTGCCATAACCTTATAAGCTGTTAGATTGATTCAAGCGACAGCCACCTGTTGCGCTCAAAGTATTTTGGCATCTCTTGAATCAGTCTAAAAGTGACTGAACTAGCCAATCAAGCTAGATTGACAATTAAATAGTTAGCGTCTACTTTTGAATCTTCCTAAGACTAAGATTGGGCGAGCATCTTGTTTATAAGTTTTGCGACTTGTAGATAAAGTTCTCGCTCAATCCAACCCATTCAAACAGTCTAGGAGGCTGAAATGAAGAAGTTAGTTTTGCTCGTTGTTCTGTTCGTCGCTTTGTCGGCGACGGCTTGTGATAGCCTGCCGGGAATGAAATCCCAGCCTGCGACCACCACGCCGACGACTTTACCGACCAGCGCTCCGGTCGCAACCGCCGGCAACGCCGGTGTTCGCACCGACCAATGTCCCAGAGCTGACCAAAGCCTCGGAGGTTGTGAACGAGCTGTGCGACGGTGCGCTGATCGCGAACTTGTCTGACCCGAACCGAACCTCGGCCTTCGAGTTGCCACCCATGTACGGTGCGAACATATCGGTGGATCCCGGGAAGGTTACGGTCAGTGGCAAGTTGCTCATCGCGAGCGACAAGGGAATGCTTCTGGCACTGCACAACTCCAGCGCCTTTACCGCGACGATCGAGATTGTCACTGGCTGGAATCTGCCGAATGCGCGGTGGAATATCCACGCATGCGACTGGAGTTTCACCTTGGATGAAACTTTCGCACGCGCCAAGCAGTGGCAGGGGGAACCCGGTAGCGTTTCTGGGGAGCACAAGCCTGTGTTCCGCATGTGGGCGATGGTCAAGGATGGTATCAAGGAGGTCTCCTCCGGCAGTGTCCCCGCTGGTAGTGAGAGCGCGAAGACCGTCTGCAACAGCAGTGGGGCGTGGAAGGGAGACCTTCAAATTCCCGCGGGGTGCGTGGTGTGGGTCTCTGGTGATCCGGGGTACGGCATCGTGAGCGGTGTTCCATTCTCATCCACTACACGGTGGACGCTGGTGGCATATGGTCCCGCTCAGATGAGCATCAAGTCGCCAACCAGCGACAAGATCAACCACTGGATGGGTCCTAACGGTGTCGTCGACACCAATGCCAGGGATGGGGCGCCAACCGCTTTGCTCTTCAAGGACGGCAAGATCGTCAATCGTCCCTGAGTAAGAGCTTAGACTGGACCCGAGTGGTGAAGATATAAGTCTTGCGAATTTGCAAGCATTTTTCATTACCCGGGTCCTTTTAGTATCTGGATAACTATTAGTTTTGTGTCAACAATTCTTGTCCCAATTCTCTAGCTTTTGTTACATATTCCATTAGTTTTAAATCTACAGCCGTTGCCAAATCGTTTGTGGTTCTTGTGGTTATAAAGTCGGTAGGGGTTTGGGTACTTTCTGCCAGGGTTTTTAGTAAGTCGTCCTGCAGATTTTCAAAGGGTAAGTTGTTGGTTTTAATGTTTTCAATTACGGCTGGGTTTCCTGTTAAAACAATAATAAGTCCAAGTTGGTTGGCAATATACTGCATTTCAAAGTCGTCCACCGGCAAACCTTGTTGGATATAGTTGTAAAGTCGGTGCAGGTTGGTTTCTTGTGTGGTGTCGCCGGAATGTGTAGGTTTGGCATCCTCAAACAATTTTAAAGCTGGGCTAACGGAACAGGCAAGTAGGAATTTGGCGTACTCCGGGCCTTGTTTTATGTCGTCCAAAGAAAATCTTAACATTTCAATATAAGCTTGCGCCTCTGCAAAAGCGTTGGCGTAGAGGATATGGGTGTCAAGTTCCAGCATTTTGTCTAAGCAGGCATCTTCTGCTGTGGGGTTAAGATCCGAAGCGTTTAAGTGGTGGGAGATTTGTTTAGGCAGTTCATCCAGTTGGGACATATTAAACCGAATTTCCTGCATACGATGAGTTTCTTCGTGGATGGTTAAGGCTCTTTCAAAGGGTTTTTGCCACTGCGGGTTTTCTCCACCTTGATGTATTGCTTGGCGGTTTTTTGAAATGGTTGGTTTTGCTTGTTCTAGGTTTGTTTTAATGTCGTCCAAAGTTTGGCTTGGTGTAAAGAGTTGTTCCGTGTTTGTTAGTTGGATAGTGTGGTGCTGGGGCAGGGGATTATCTGGGTTTTGGGGATGAAAGTAGCCTCCACTGGTCTTTTCTGCGTCTGTTGCGGCGTGGATGGTTGATGTGGGGGCTAAGGTTCTAATTTCCTCCGGTTTTATTAGATTACTTTGCGTCACAACTTCATAGTAACATTTTTAGATAGGCTAGCGTCTGACGGCATGCTTTTTTGGCTTGTAGTCCATGGGTTTACCGTTTGTTGTGGCTATAAGCTTTAGGGTTTCTTTTCTACCAAGTGCCTTTGACATATTAAGTTCGTTGGGAAATAGACCAAGTATCTCTACACCAATGGGAACCCCGTTTTTGTCATAAATAATCACATCGTTGCTGGTGTCTGATTCCTCGCTGTAACTTACCGACTTAGGATTTTTCCACCACATATTCAAAGTATTACCTATAGGGTCTAGTAGAAACTCTATTTCTGCCATATTAACTCTCCTTTTGGTTTGGGTTTTTTGGTTTGATAGGCTGTAACCAAAAAGCCTTCTCCATTTAAAGCTTTTACAACACAAATAAGACAAAAACCGTCTTCTTGTGTTTTATAGAATATCTGCATTGTATCATCTTTTAGGCTTTTATGGATAAAGTCGGGGTTGCTGATAGTACCTAGGGCATCTTGCAGGCTATACTTCAATTCTTGATGTTTAACATTTTTAATTTTGCTCCAATAGTCTGTATGCGTTCTAATAGTCTTTCCATTGGGTGATTTGGCGGTATAAATCTCTTCCTGATCTTCTAAATTTACAAGTGTATTAATCATCGGTTTTAATTAGCAGAGCTTTTACCTCAGAACATTTTCAGTATAATTACATTATACACTATGCCGTACTTGCGCTAATGGTTAATTTGGGCAAGAATACTCCTGTAAATGAAGTCAATAAAAAAGATTAGTTTTTATAATAAGTTATTTTTGGGGCTTGTGGTTTTTCATTTGGTTTTTTATGCTGTTTTTAGACACTTGTACACGGCGCCACAAACTTTTGACAGCGCGGGGCATATGGCATTAGCTTTTAAGTTTGCCCATTTGTTTGGCGACTTTTTAACCGGGGGAGAGACCACTCTTTATGATATTTTAACCACCAGCTTTTATTATCCGCCCCTTTTGCACTGGGTTGGGGGGCTTGTGACTTTGGTTTTTGGTAAGAGTTTTAATTTAATGCTGTATCTGGTGTTTCTTTCCTTTTTAGGATGCTTGGTTTTGATAAGAAAGATAGTTTTGGAGCTGGGCTTTGGGGAAAAAGTAGCTTTTTACTCCGCGTTTTTTTATTCCTTTTTTCCTTTTGTGGCAGATCAATCTCGGCTTTTTCACACCGATATTCCCATGTCGTTTTTTCTTCTGCTGTCGCTCTACTTTTTAATTAAGAGTGGGGGGTTTAGGTCTACAAGGTACTCCATTTTGTTTTTTGTGTCTGCGGGATTGGGGATGTTAATCCGCTGGTTTGTACCTTTTTATTTGGCGGTGCCAGTCTTATATGTTTTGTATCTTTCTTTATGGCGGGATAGGGCAGTTAAGCAGGTGCTACCCCAACTGCTTCTGGGTTCGGTGGTGTTCTTGGCAATCTCATTGCCATGGTATCTTGCCAACCTGGAGCTTTTTAGGATAGTTTCTGCCTTCTTTGCCCAAGGGGAAAAGGATGATCCGCAGGTGTTTTTATCACTTGAAAATCTAACTTACTATTTTAAAAACATCAGTGGCTTTCAAATTTTTTTTATTCCGTTTGTGCTTTCTATCGTAGCTTTAATTAAGTTTTACAAAGTCAATAAAAAGGGAACGGCTTTAGTTATTTTGGAAATTTTGCTTATTTACGCGCTTTTCACTGTCGTTAAAAACAAAAACAGCAGATATGTTTTAGGATTTTTACCGGTGTTTGGTTTTTTAGCTGCTTATGGGTTTAGCCTGATGTCAAAAAAGATATTTAAGATAGTTGTTTGCGGATTTTGCCTACTGGGCTTTTTTTACACCTCGTTTAATCAGGTTCCTGCTAGAAGTATGGAAGGCGCCGCTTGGGGGGTATTGCTGGCGGGACCGTTTTATGACAATCTATATATCTATCCGTATGTGTTTTCCTACCGAACCAGCCAGATGGATGTAGAAAAGCTCTTAACAGATGTGTATTTTCAGGCGGGCGGGGCAGGGATTAAGCCTGTGGGGCTTGCTTCGTCGGTGGATTCGGAAGCGGTTTCCTTGGCTAATTTGGAGCTTGCCAGAACTTATTTAGGCTATGACGACTTATTTTTTACCACCCCTTACTTTAGAGAGCGACTGTTTGAGTCGGACTACGAACTTATTAAATATCTGCGTGACCGGGGGACCTCGTTTTTGTTTGATTCTGATTACGCAGGCCCCGACAATCACCGGCATTACGGCATTTTAGTGCAACTTGGCGAGTTTGCCAGAAATTACGGCACCTATTGGTTTGACAAAACTACAGTTTACGACTACAGCGGGAACGAGATTAGGGTTTTGCGGAGAAAAGCTTTTAACACAGCTTTTCCCGTGGATACTTGCCGGATGTTTGACACTAAAGAGGGTAGCCTTACTTTACAGGCGGACCCGTTGGCATCTCTGGTTATTTTTACGCCTTCTTTTAATTACAGCGGGATTAGTCGGGCGTATGAACCTCAAACCACCAGAATTTTGGAACTAAATAATTTTGGGACTGAACTAGCCAACTACGAGGTAGCAAACCTCTCGGCCCCTGTCTCTGTTTGTCATAGAATAGGTACAGAGGTTAAATTGGTAAAAGAGATCTCCAAAGCGTTAATTGCTAAAGATTCAAAATGTGGACAAAATAGTTGTACAAGTTTAGTGCATTCAAAATACGGACTTAACGGGGTGTTAGAGGAAAAAAGATACTCTAAAGAAGATTTTGAGGGCAGGGGACTTGCAAAATTTGCCAAACAGGCAAGAATATACCCATACTATGAGGAGTATTATTCCTTAAAAAAGGATATACTTGATGAGTTAGCTCGCCATGGAACAAACTAAACCAAAATTCAAGTTCAAAATCGGTTTACTGATAGTGGGTTTATTTGTTTTTTATACAGTTGTTGGTTTGGTGGCTAGGGGAGCCTTGTTGGACAAATCAAAACTCTTTCCCACTTGGTCGTACAACTCCAAAAACCCGGTATTAAATGTGTGGACATCTTGGGATAGCGGTTTTTATTACGATTTGGCGCAAAACGGCTACCCAAAAATTGAAGACGGAATAAAAGTTGCTTACATACCAGCCTCGCAAAACAAGTGGTTAAAAGTCTATGCCGGCGGGGGAATGCTTGGAGAAAATAGGTTTGCGTTACCTTCATCCAGCGCGTTAGATAAAATCAGCAATACCATTTTTATCATCGGCAGGCCTTTTAACGACGAACGCGTGCCAATTTACTACGGTTATGAGGGTATTCCGTACTGTCTGTTTGATGGTCCGATAGATTATGCCAGAGATGTAGAGGTTGCCAAAGATGCATTAACCAACCCAACCGCCTGTGGTGCCTCTGCCTGCACCAAGTCGTATGTAACTTATTACTCTGCGGAGGCTAAAAACGTTGTCTTCCAGGAATATTTTACCGCAGATAGTCTTGATCCGACACCAACTTACGGCACAACAAGACCTTTGGGATTGGTAAACAACATCTACATGGGCTTTGGGTGCAATACAGTAAGCACTAAAGACATTGAAACCGCAAAAAGCCTAGACTACACCCACCAGTTTACCAACATTTCTTTTGGACCGTTGTATCCGTGGCTTGCCAAAGGTTTGTCAGCTGTTACAGGAGATGTTGTTTTTGCCGGACTTGTACTTTCTTTGGTCTTTTACATAGCTTCCTCCGTGTTTTTTTATAAGTTAGCCCTGCACTTTCTTGCAGAAAAATCCGCCTTTTTAAGCCTGCTTGCCTATCTTTTACTGCCTTTTGCCTTTTTCAACTACGCGTTTTTGCCGGTAGCGCTATTTAATCTGCTATTTTTTGCAGTAGTTTATTTTGCGGTGGTTAAAAAATATGCATGGAGTATAGTTCTTACGCCATTTTTAGTTTTAACTTCCTTTTACGGATTTTTTATATTAGCGTTCCTTTGGTTTATTTACTTTAATAAAGAAACGGATTTGGCAGTTGGTCGTCAGGTTAAGGAGCCTTCGCCAATCTTTTCTTACACTCTGAACGCGTTAACCGCTGTTATGGCGCTTTGCATTAACATTGGACTTATTTATTCTGCCACTAATGATGTTTTTGCCTTAATAACTTCCAAAATGCCGTGGTGGGGTGGGGCACAAAGTTTCATCGGCGGATTTGTTGCTTACTTTATACAATTCGATGCGTCAAAATTTTTAGAACTTGTTTTCTTTGTCGCTCTGCTTGGTGGGTTGATTGCTTTATATTACTTAAAAATCTTTGAAAACAAGCTACTAAAAAACATAGCCTTAGGTTGCGCTATTATGTTTGGACTTATTAGTTTACTAAACGGCGGACTTACAGGCGTGCTTAAATATTACGCTTTAGGTTTTCCGTTAGTTTTCTATTACGGCCGACTGGGGGAGAGCAATAACCAGCTTGTAAAACTATTGGTAGTTTTGGGACCCCTGCTTGGTGCAATCTTTATGACTCTTTGGACGATTAGCTCCCGCCTGATGGTGTAGACTTATACCCCATAGTATTGGACGAACCCCGTTTTTATTGTTATAATGGGCTTATCTGTTAATCGAACAGGTAGCTCTCTGAAAAAATATCTCACTAGAGGTGAAAGATGAATATCAAGTTGTCCGTTCTGTCCGTTCTGTTTGTCCTGTTGACCAGTTTGATCGGTCAGCAGGTTTCGGCCACCCCGCAAGGGGCATTCGTTCTCGAGGGCGGTGTCAACCGCACCGAGGGGTTTGTCCCCTTCGTTGCGGGAACCACCGTCCAAACGAGCACAGCGAAGCCGTACGATGTCGTGGTCACGGTCTATCGGACCGATGGTACACTCACGGGCGTTCGGATCGAGATCACCGGCGAGCAGAGCTGGGCACCTTGGGTGTCTTCGGGTACCGGCACTCCGACTTTTCAGGCAGGGCTCTGGATTTTTCAGATGGCCTTTCCTGCGGAAGGGAAAATCGAGGTGGGACTTAGGGTCTCAACTCCGACGGCGGTTGATCACATAACCGTAAGCGCTTCGGACGGCTCTGGTGGGATCGAGACTCGGCAAGCGGATGTTGCACCCGTTGGGCAATCGCCCACAGCTACTTCGACCAGCACATCAACGCGCACCCCCACTGCAACTTCGACTAGCGTGCCCCCGACGGCAACCCCCACGGTTACTGCGACACCATCACCTGTGGTCGAACCATTAATCGTTCTAGAAGGTGGGATTAACACCAACGAAGGGTTCACACCTTTCGCTCCCACATCTCCAATCACAGTCACAACTCGGTTCATGACCGACATTGTCGTCACCGTCTACAACCGGGGTGAGGCTACGGGAGCCCGTATTGTTGTTACTGCCCACCGTGCGTGGACTGCGACCGTAAGTGGCGGAAGTGGCAAGTTGGACTTTCAGGGTTCGATTTCGGCTGAGTGGGGACAGTGGGTTTATGAGGGGCCGTTCGCTGGATCTGGTCCGATCGAACTCGTTGTTCACACGACAACGCCTCCTTTCCGCCCCGCCCGGTGGGACATCTTCGTCAAAGCAGTCCCGCTCGGGACTGGAGACTGGCAGGAACGCCAGGTTGTGATCCAGAACAGTCGCTACGGCACCTACCTGCCTATTATGGTTCGTTGATTCAGAGAGCAAGCGCCATGCTTCTTTCAGTCATAATGTGTCCCGCTAATTTGGGGGATTACAGGTGATTGAGAGGGCGTGGCGTTTTGCGTATCTGGCAGTATCAGCACCACCTGCGGTGGTTTGCTGTACTTTAAAATAAAGTATAATCAAACAAGTAATGTCAAAAATCATTTCTTTTTTTAAAAATCATATTCTGGGAGTCGTGCTCTTTTTTATTTGCGTCTACATTTGCTACGCCAACTACACTCCTGGCACTTTCTTAACGGGATGGGATACTCTGCACCCCGAATTTAACTACCGCATTTATTTAGGTCGTATTTTGGACGGGGTGTGGCAGGAACATCAGAGTTTAGGGGCGGTGGCTACTCAAGCCCATGCCAGTGAAATTCCTAGGGTTTTGGTGTTAATGCTTTTGGATCTGTTTTTACCCATGAATATGGTGCGGTATGCGTACGCGTTTTTGATGTTAATTTTAGGTCCGCTTGGGGTTTATGCGTTTGTTAAACATGGTGTATTAAAGGATCGTAAATGGCAGGTGGGGGAAATAGCAGGTTTTGCCGGCGGGTTATTTTACTTGTTTAATCTTGGTACCTTACAGCATTTTTATGTTCCTTTAGAAATGTTTTTAACCCACTTTGGACTTTTGGGCTGGTTGTTTTTAACGGTGGTCTGGTTTTTGCGGGAGGGGAGTAGAAAAGCTTTAATTTGGTTTTCTGTAGTCACTTTTTTTATGGTATCTCAAGCTCACACCGCCACTTTATTTTATGCTTTCTTCTTATATCTAATCCTGTATTTGCTGTCATATCTTGTCGCACACAAATTTAACCGTCAAATTTTAAAGAGAGTCGTTCTTATAATCACAGGCACCATTGTTATCAATCTTTTTTGGTTCCCGCCAAACCTGTATTTTGCAGTCAATCATGGAAAGGAGATTCAGGAGTCAAAAATTCATTTGTTGTTTTCACAGGAGGCTTTTTTGCAAAATAAAGAGTTTGGCAATATTAAAGATGTCGCCCTGCTTAAAAGCTTTTTGTTTAATTGGGGGGAGTATGTGGGTAATAGTAGGTATGGGGATTTGCTGGATGAGTGGAGGCATCAATTGCAACAGCCTTTGGTATTACCATTGGGGTATGGGTTGTTTGGTTTAGTAGTAGTTGGTTTGGCGTTGGCTATTGCTAAGAGAGAAAAGGTTCTTTTGGGAATTGGTTTGATGTTTTTGGCGGGGCTGTTTTTTATTTTTAATGTTAACCCGCCACTTGGGGGAGTGTTTGTGTGGTTGCAGGACAATATTCCGCTTTTTAAAGAAGCTTTTAGGTTTCCGTTTACCAAGTTTTCCATAGGTTTGGTGTTCTGCTACGCTGTCTTCTTTTCATATTTTATATCTGTCATAGCCGAAGTTTTGGAAGGATGGTCTGCCTATCCGCCGAATGGGCGCGAAGGTCCGCCTGTGGCGGAATGGAGACATGGGACCCGTTCGGCGGGAGGCAGACCTCCGACAAGAATAGTTGCATGGTTAGGTTTAATCGGCCTGCTTTTCTTATCGTTCTACTACTATGCCAAACCCATGTTCAAAGGCGGGTTGATAAGCCCCAGTATGCGCATTGCCATTCCTCAAAGATATTTTGAGATGTTTTCGTACTTTGATTCCCAAAAAGACTACGGGCGGGTGTTAAATTTGCCAATTCATTCTATGTGGGGGTGGGTGTATCACAACTGGGATGTGCAAACTACTCTTGGCTACCAGGGCGCGGGTTTTCTATGGTTTGGCATAAAACAACCCTTAATAAATAGGGAATTTGACCGCTGGAACCTTACTAATGAAAAGCCTTACATGGAAATTTCTACGGCAATTTATGCTCGCGATCTGCCGGCTTTAGAAAAGCTGTTGGACAAGTATAAAATCCGCTGGCTATTAGTGGACAAAAGTATTGTGGCACCCGCAGAGGATCAAAAACAGCTATTTTACCCGCAAATCGAGGCGCTGTTAGCGTCGTCCCAAAAACTTAAGTTAGAAAAGGACTTTGGGCAGGGGCTGGCGGTTTATAAGTACTTTCCTGACAAAGATTTTGTCCTTAAGGAAAAGCTGGATACCTATTACATAGTGGGGGACGACGCTTTTAAAGAGTCAACCGACCCAATCTACACCACCTACGGAAATTATGCGGGAATTGGGGAAAAAGCCTATCCATTTGTGGGTATTACCAATTACGACGAGAGTGTCAACCAAGAACATATGTCAAGTGATGCCAAATATATCTATTTTAACAATAAACTGACGTTTTCCAATTTAGCTACTAATTTTTCCGGTTCGCAGTTTCAATACGGTGTCTATTTGGTTAGTTTCGGGGAAGGCTTTAGTTTAGAGTTTGTTCCCGTAGAAGAATCGCTTAAGCTTGGTTTTAAGTACGACTTACAGGGTGTGGGGAAGTTAAACGCAGATATTGAGGCAATTTCTATAAATAACACAACCTTTTCATCTGCTGTTGGCAGACTAGGTACGATGCTTGTTGATCCTTCTGCTGAAGTAAAAGTTAGGTTACTGTCCAAGTCGCAAAACTTATTAGCCAAAGCGGATTTTTTTGACGTGTTGGAAAATTGCAGTCAAGTGGGGGAGCAGACTTCTTATTCGCTGGAGCGGGCGACGGGGGGTTTTGTTTTGTCGGCTCAAAATGTGGATGCCTGCGTAACAGTAGAGTTAAAAAGTTATTTGGGCGACGGCCAAGACGGTAATATTTTTGAAGTTGCGTTAGGACCAAGCGGAGAGAGCAGACAAGAAGTATGTGTTTTGGAAGGTTCTACCGGGCTTTGTTTGAACCCGCCTTTGTATCTAGGTCGGACATTTTTTACTACCAAGCTTGGTGAAGCCTACAATCTTAGGTTTTTTGCGCGCGGTAAAAAAGCTACCAGTCATGAAATCAAGGTAAACTACACAGATATTAGTTTGTACAAGTTGACAAGCCCGACAGAGATTAGTTTTAAACCTGCCGTAAGTTTGCAAAAGGATTTTGTTTTGTCCCAATGGAAGTTAGAGAAAGATCTTAATTACTCTGGTAACGCGTCCAAGCTTGTGAATTTTCCAAGGTTTTGCAATGGCGGGTCGATTTTATTTAACAAGTCCAAGGCTTCTGTTATAGGTAGCTTTGGCACGCCATTTATCCGATATGAGTCTTCCGGCCAGGCGGTGTGCGATTCCTTTGAGTTCCCGTCCTTTAGTCACCAAACCGGGGCGGTGTTGGAGGTGCGGTCACGCAATTTGGCGGGTATGCCACTTCGCGTCTGTCTTACAAATGAGTATTCAAAACGGTGCGACTTATATGTTTCGCTTGCCCAAAACCCCGCCGCCGGTAATACCAAGCAAACTGGATTAACCCAATCGCAATTTGTCACCCGATATTTTTTGATTCCGCCTATGGGCGAGGGCAGGGGATATACGCTTAATTTTAGCAATTTGGTGTTTGGCGACTCTGTGAGTATTAACGACTTGGAGTATGTGGCGCTGACTCCGTTTCCGTACGACTTGGTGCGGGGCATCCACAAGCCTTTGGGGCAGGGCGGTAGTAGTTTGATATTGTCGGATACCGGTGTTGATCATATTGCACCTGCATCGATGGGAAGCGGGGATCTTGTTGTCTACAATCAGGCGTATGAAAAGGGCTGGGTGGCGTTTTGTGGGCTAGTACCTTGTCGTGCCGAACATGTTGTAGTAAACAACTGGGCAAATGGGTGGGTTTTTCCGTCTGCGCCAGGAGGTACGACTTCATCGTTTACTCAGTCGCCCCAAAATGTGCCTATCTTCTTCTGGCCTCAAATTTTGGAATACCTTGGTTTTGGATTTTTAGTCGGCTGGTTTGTGTTTTGCTACCGGAACAATTTTAAATAACCCTTATGCCGGTTTCCTCATACCGGCAGGAACTGGTGTTTGGGTTGCAGAGCAACTCACCTAACCCGATGTCGGTCTTTGTAGCCTGGGCGGATCCCGTCCCGGTTCCCCAGCTCTACCTGCCGGTTTTGATGAAGTGAGATCGGACTGCGGACTCGCGTTACCCCGCACCCTAGTGGGTGACGGTCCGTCTCGGACACCCCTGTGGTTTGGTTTGACAAGTGTCAGGCTGAATTGCGGGGGTGTTATGTTTCTATACTCTATATACTTTCAAACCCTCTATCTTCTCAAAATCCTTAACATTAAGTGTGGCCACCGGACAGCCTTTTAACAAAGCAGTTGCGGCTATGGCAGCGTCGGCAAATCTTAAATAACCGCTCATATCTCTGGATAACCTACCTGCAAGTTGTGCAGTTTCTAGAGAGTAGGGGATAAGCACCAACCTACTAAGTAGCTTTGTTAAGTGACCTTCCTTAACCGGATCCAAAGTACTTTTACCCGCATAAAGCTCCTGAACCGATATCGTAGATACAGCAATCGAACCCTCGCCTTCGGTGGCAAAGAGCTTTTCCAGTAAAGTTGCATCGGGTGAGGTTTGCCTCAAGTGGTCAATAATAATACTGGTGTCAACTATTACCATGGCTGTTTTCTGGCTTTTGCCGCTTTTAATTCCAGTGATCTTTTCTTTGCTTCAGAAATTTTTTCTGTTTCCGTAAGCTTTTCCCAGCTGCCTTTTGTTTCCTTTAGTATCGACATGATATCATCTTCAAACTCAACACCCACTTTAGCAGGGGATATATACGCTACTGGTGAATTATCCTTTAGTACAAGGTATTTTCTACCTGTTTTCTTACTTTGCTCAAGCAGGTAAAAAAAGTTTTTTCTGGCTTTGGTGGCGTTGATTCTCTCCATGTGTACATTATACCATATTAGTGTACAGTCATATTTCTTAGAGCTAAGTTGCGTACACACGATTCTGCAGCGTTATGCATCCTTGTGTAGGTACACTTCGTTAACAAGGTTATCCGTTTGGAATGTACATATTGCGTTGTGGGTTACATAGAGCTCAAATCAGCGTTGGGCGGGATTTTTGTGGAAATCCGTTACTACTGCTAGCACCTGTGGGTAATCAAATGTGATTACCTGTGGATGACAAATGCTTAAAGTCAGCCTTGGATATAGATTACGTCAGTCAAGCTGACCGAAATGTGGCAATTATGGTCAGTTGCATTGACCGAAATATGAAAATCTTGTACAATGGCGATATGATAAAGAGAATTTACCAAGATAAACTTGAATCCATGACAGTGCTTGGAAAAGTACTAGTGCTGTATGGCCCGAGGAGGGTTGGGAAAACAACTTTAATTGAGACCTACCTGTCCACCACATACAAAGGCCACGTTTATAAGAGCACAGGCGAGAATATCCAGCTTAGGGAAGTTTTGGAATCTTCCGATTTTTCCAGGATAGTTCCGTATTTCTCTTCGTATGATTTGGTTTTTATTGATGAGGCGCAGAAGATAGAAAATATCGGAAACGGATTGAAGATACTTGTGGATCAACTCCCAAATACAAAAGTGATTGCAACAGGATCCTCGTCGTTCGACCTCTCTAATAAAGTGGGGGAGCCTTTAGTGGGAAGGCAGTTTACCTATAAGCTTTTTCCGGTTTCAGTGGACGAAATTTCTTCTACCTTTGGCAGAGCCTACGTTGAGGAAAACCTAAATAACCTCCTTGTTTACGGTAGTTATCCAGAGGTGCTGAATGCCGCCTCCTTTGAGGAGAAACGCAGATACCTGGTCCAGATCAGAGATTCATATCTATTTAAGGATATATTGGAGCTTGAGGGGTTAAAAAATTCCAGGAAAATCTCGGACCTGTTAAGATTGGTGGCTTACCAGGTTGGTAAAGAAGTTTCACTTACTGAACTCGCGGGAGCTTTGGAAATAAGCAAAAATACAGTTGCCAGATATCTGGATTTACTAGAGAAATCGTTTGTACTTATCAATCTGCGCGGATTTTCCAGAAACTTGCGAAGCGAGGTTACAAAGTCTTCAAAATACTACTTTTATGACAATGGAGTGCGCAATGCCGTTATTGACAATTTCGGGTTTGTGGGTAATAGGGAGGATATTGGTGCACTCTGGGAGAACTTTTTAGTAGTGGAAAGACTTAAAAAACAAACTTACGACGCTATATACACAAACAATTATTTCTGGCGAACTTGGGACAAAAAGGAAATTGATTGGGTTGAGGATAGGGGAGGGAACCTCTACGGTTATGAATTCAAATACTCAAAGGATCAAGTTAGCGAGCCAAAGAAGTGGAAGGAGACTTACCCTGGAGCCGAGTACAAAGTGGTTAATAAGACTAATTACTTTGAGTTTGTAGGCTGAATCTATTAGCTCTCTGCAATAATCACTTAAATATAACGCTTTAATTCCTCTAGTAATATACTCTTAAAATCTTCAATCATCATCCAGTGGTTTTTTGGCAGAAACACTCTTAACTCCTTCTCAAAGTCAATTGTTGTTTTTTGAGTTAAAGAGTGGATCTCCTTTATTATATTTTTATTTTCCGATGTGAGCATATCTGACCTTAATAAAAAGTAAATATCGTAGAAATCTCTGGGTTTGTGTCTGGTCATAAGGGCAGCTACTTTCTGGTCAACCATAGTTTTTTGATCCAAGCCCCAAACAGGGTAGGGTGGGTTATAAGGGCCATTTACGGTTCTGATGCTGCCGTGTGAAGCTTTTTCTCGATAAGAAATTTCAAGTTTCACTCTAATGCTTTGACCCCACACATCAACCGAGAAGACTCCAATATAACCGTTTTCGGTTTCTTTTGACTCTAAAACTCCTGCACTTATGTTACTCACTTCCAGCTTGATAAGGGTATCCTCAACTACTTGCTCTATACCCTTTAACAGTTGCAGATTGCTGCTAAAATCCAGATCCTCCGAGAATCTTGGACTTCTGTACAACAATCTTAAGGCTGTTCCGCCCTTGAAAAATATGTGTCTGGCCAACTCATTTTCATAGAACCGATTTAAAAACAGGTTTTGAGCATACTCCCGATAGGTGTTATCCTTGCTTGTTTGCATCTTTGTGGCTATTTTTGTTAGCTCATCCTGACTTAGCATAAAACCCTTTCCGTCAGTTTTAACAGAGGTTCACTGTCAAACATCTTGCAGTAGCTACTTGCTTTCTTCTTATCCACATTTTTTAAATCCAACCGGCCGTTAAGGCTATATCCTTTTGTTGCAACAAAGTATAGGTAATCTGCTAATGCCTTCTCGGGTTCGGCAATAAAGTAATTTCCCTCCCTTATATAACCCGTAAATGCCTTTGTTTTTATTTTCCTATACAGGTATTCTGTGCCTCCAAACTCAAATTCTCTGGTTTTTCTTGTTGTAGCGCATACTATTGCGTAAACAACTTCTGGAATAATGCTATATTTTGCCAAGGCTGTCTCGAAGCTTATATAGGACGGTTGATACAGCCAGTACGACATTTCGTAAGGATCAGTGTAACTGTCGGATAGGAAATAAACCCCCCTTTTTGGTGAGTTGACCAGCCCGGATTTTTCGTACCTGTAAAGAAGGTTCTGCGCTGTACGCTTAGGAACTTCCAATAATTCCGAGACAATCTCGGGCGTGAAAGAGGGTAGTTCAAGCTCTTTAAGTTTTTTCTGCAAAAGTTGATATTTCATTATGTACTAATTATATGTGTATAAGTGAAATGAGTCAATCGGTTATTTTATTCGTCCTATAGTATTGACAAAAGCCCAAATATAGGTTAAAATATCCTCTGTCGTTATGCTGTTTGTTGTTGTGACAACAGCCTAATCCATTGTTTGCTGCCCAAGTAAATTTCCTGCCAAAAAGTCAATATTATGATGCAAAAATTTAACACTAAGTTAATAGTAGCTGTAGGAGTAGCCTTAATTGGCGCTGGTATTGGTGCACAAAAGGCCTACGCTGGGTGTACCGCAAATTACGGCGGAGGCGAGACCTGTGTCTTCAACAAGCGCTTTGACATAGAGAAAAAGGTTAGAAAAGAAGGCGACGATTCCTGGAAAGATAAAGTTACTAGTGTAAAAGAGAATCAGGTAGTGGAGTTTAGAGTCAAAGTAAAGAACGAAGGGGAAGTAGAAGTTGACGACATGAAAATGAAGGACTTTCTTCCCAAAGAGATGGAAAAGGTTGGCGGTAGCGGCTTAACAGAATACTGGGATAGTTTCGAACCCGGTGAGTCCAAAACCTTTGTTATCAAGGCAGTTGTTAAGGACTCTGAATATGACAGAAAGAATTTTGAGAAATGCGTGGTCAACAAAGCCAGGGTGGAGTATAAAGGTGACAATGAAGGTTCTGATACCGCAACAGTTTGCTACAGCGATAAAGAGCCAACAGAGCTTCCAAAAACCGGAGGGGAATCTGCTCTTATCGGGGCATTAGGACTTGGTTTGGCTTCACTTGGTGTAACCATCAAAAAAGTCAAAGCCAAAATCCTAAAAGCCAAATAGAGCAAGTTGCGAGACGCAATTGTAGGGCAGCTTGCGAGACGCAATTGTAGGGCAGCTTGCGAGACGCAATTGTAAGACAAATTGAGCCTAGGATGGAGGGGAGTGGTTTGTCTGAAAGCTTACTAGCCCCTTCCATCTTAGGCTCAAAGTTAAAGTTAAAATCTTGCACTATTTAATCAGCGCCCACTCAACTTTGCAATATGTAAAGCTATGACAAATCTCAAAGTCATCAATTCAGCCTTGCCTAAGCTTCTTTTTCTTGCGATCTTGGGTGTTGCCGTGCTTGCTTCTGTTTACTTGGTTGTTCGCTTCAATTCGGTCGGGCAAGAAGCGGCGAAAGCCCAAGAAAGTTTGAATACCCAGCCTTCAGTTTTTAAGGAGGTCAGCAAACCCATTTATATGGAACCCATTGAGATAACTTTTTTAGACACGAAACTCAAGGTAGAACCGGTTGGGGTGGAAGGGGATGGAACTTTAAGCGTCCCGACATCATGGTACACGGCGGGGTGGTATGAAGACGGACCAAAAGCCGGTGAAGAGGGCAATATTATCATTGACGGTCACTACGATACCGCAACCGGTTCCCCGGGCGCATTTTGGGACTTGAAAAATTTGAGCTTGGGTGATACAGTTGCGCTTGTCGACAAGCTTGGAAGGGTTTATACTTACGTTGTAGATAACAAGTATTTTGTAGACATTACCGATCCGAAGCGTACAGAGGTCTTTAAAAGCACAACAGCCAAAACGCTTACACTTATTACCTGCGGCGGCGTTTGGGACTATGCAAGCGGCACTTACAATAAGCGACTTGTGGTTACGGCTCACTTTGCAAAGATGGAAAAGGACTGGTGACTTTCCGTTTTAGTCGGGGAGGCGGCGTGGGGCAGTGGCCGTCTCTCCGATTAAGATATAATAAATTTCTAAAACTCATGCTAATTTCAGCAAACAAGTGAAAGGAGTTTACTGCTATGAATGGACGCAAGCCAAACGGTCAGGTTACATACTCAAGTTTTGCCCAAGATGGTCAGGGCCAGACGGGCTCCTCGTCAGCCAATTATTATCATCAGCCACAACAAAACCAAGCGCCTTATCAAGACTATTTAGACATGTATCAAGGTGAAATGGTGCCGGTAGAAGGCATTTTGGAGATCCTGCCAGACTATGGCATATTACGCCATGATGATCGAGTATTGGTGGACGATAAAGACGTTAACGCCAGTCTGCCTAAAGATGTTTACATCAGTTTGTCACAGATCAAGCGCTTTGCTCTTAGAGTGGGCGATAAGGTAAAAGGCCAAGCCAGACCACCTAAGGAGGGGGAGAGGTATCTTTCAATGCTAAAAGTTGAGAAAGTTGAAGATCTTGATCCCGAAGAGGCCAAAAAAAGACCAAATTTTCAAAAGCTTACCCCAATTTTTCCTAATGAATGGATGAAACTGGAAACCGATACCGACATAGTTTCCACAAGATTAATAGACATCATTTCGCCCATAGGCAAGGGTCAAAGAGCCATGATTGTAGCTCCGCCTAAAGCCGGCAAGACCTTTTTGCTAAAGGACATTGCACACGGCATAACCGAAAACTATCCGGACGTAGTATTGATGGTTGCATTAATAGGGGAGCGACCTGAAGAAGTCACCGATATGCGTAGAAGCGTTAAGGGTGAGGTGTTTTCCAGCAACTTTGACGAAAAAGCCGAGGATCAAACTAGGGTGGCCGAAGTGTGTTTGGAACGGTCCAAACGCTTGGCAGAAAAGGGTATGGACGTGATAATTCTTATGGATTCGTTAACCAGATTGGCTCGAGCCTACAACATGGTAGTTCCACCTTCTGGCAGAACTTTATCCGGCGGCTTTGATCCTTCCGCTTTGTATCCGCCCAAGCACTTTTTTGGGGCAGCCAGAAAGTTTGAAGAGGGCGGGAGCTTAACAATTATCGCCACCGCCTTGGTTGACACCGGATCCAAAATGGATGATGTAATCTTTGAAGAGTTTAAAGGCACCGGTAACATGGAGCTCAAGCTAGATAGGTCGCTATCCGAGAGGCGCATTTTTCCGGCAATTGACATCAAAGGCAGTTCCACCAGGCACGAGGAAAAATTGTATGATGCTAAAACATTGGATGCCGTTTACAGGTTGCGCCGAATGGTTGATCTGCTTGACGATCGGGAGGCTACGGAACTTGTAATTCAGCGCCTCAAAAAGTCAAAGAGTAATAAGGAGTTTCTGGACACCCTACATCAGGCCCAGTCTGCTTAGTGGGCTTTAGACCTGGTATTTGCTAGAATTAACCAACAAGGGTTTAGTTGCCCCTATACTTATGCTTTTTACTATTCGGCGCCCCGTATCCAGAAGATTCATTGAAGTCCGGTTTGACAGTCTTCTTCCTTACGGGAGAAATAAGTTAATACTGTTTGGCAAGTCCTTGTGGCAGTTTGGCAGGGCTTTAATTGTGTACTTTCTGCTCAAAGCAAAAAGGACGGCGCTGATCTTCGCTAAGGCGATTGCTTGGGTAGTAGTGTCAATTCGCAGTCTAAAAAGCTATTTTGTGGCCAAGCTTATTTGGTCCAGAGGTAAATTGGGCAGGCCGGTAGCCAACTTTGTTGTTTTGACTTTTGCATTGGTGATTTTTTTCCTTGGTGAGGTGCTTAGCGGGTCAAAACTTGTGGTGAGCAAGGAAGTCGATGCCTCATATCTTAAGACAACTAATGACATTATTCCGGAAAGGAACACGGCCTTAATAACCATCCCCGAGAACCGCCAGCGGACTGAGTATTTAACCTACAAAGTTGAACCGGGTGATTCGCTGTACAGCATTGGTAATAAGTTTAAGGTTTCTATTGACGCACTTAAATATGTTAATGATTTATATGACGGTTCTGTATTGCGGGTAGGGCAGGACATTATGATACCCCCGATTTCGGGCCTGATTCACAAAGTTGCATCGGGCGATACTTTGGAGTCTATTGCTAGAAAATACTCTGTGCCCTCCCAGGCTATAGCAGACTTTAACTACCTGCTGGAACCCTCAAAACTGGCGCTGGGAACAGAGTTAGTTATACCGGATGCCAAAGTGCCTGTACCGGTTATACCTCTGCCGATCATACCGTCAACTATTGCGTCCGGCGCCGCAGATCCCGGCGCCAAACACGGTTGGTGTATGTGGCCCACAACTGTTAGGGTTGTAACCCAAAACTTCTCTTGGTACCATAACGGCCTGGATATTGCCGCAAGCTGGAGCTCGGCCATGCCGCCAATTTATGCGTGCTCAAAAGGTGTGGTTGTTAGGTCGGGTTGGGACCCCTTTGGTCTTGGTTTGCACATACGAATAGATCATGGCAATGGCTATGAGACGGTATATGGTCATATGAGCAGGCTGGACGTAAGCTATGGGGATTCTGTGAAAAAAGGCGAAGTTATTGGCATAATGGGCAGCACCGGTAGGTCAACGGGGCCGCACGTTCACTTTATAATTAAGTTCAAGGGCACGCCGCAGGATCCGGTTAAATACATATGATAGATATGGTGAAGCTAAAAATTAAGGCCGGTGACGGCGGGGATGGGGCAGTTTCCTTTTGGCGAGAGAAATTTATACCCAAAGGTGGTCCCGATGGTGGAGATGGCGGCAAGGGCGGTTGCGTATATTTTGTATCCGATCCAAACTCGTCAACCTTTGAAGACTTTAGAGCTAAAAAAGTTTTTGGGGCGCAAAACGGTGGCGCGGGTGGCAAAAAGAAAATGTCGGGGGAGAATGGCGCCGATTTGTACCTAAAAGTTCCTTTAGGCACTCTTATTTACGAGGAGGTAAGTGGCGAGCGTAGACTTGTGGCCGATTTAAGCAGACTGGGGGATAGTTTTTTGGCAGGTAAGGGTGGCAGAGGCGGTAAGGGCAATTTTAGGTTTAGGTCGTCTACCAACCAAACTCCACTCCAGTACATTCCGGGCGAGGCGGGGGAGGCTAGGGATTTAACGCTGGAGCTCAAGATTGTGGCCGACATTGGTCTGGTAGGCCTGCCAAACGCCGGTAAAAGCACTTTGATTAACAAACTTACCGGTACT
>Ga0209211_10001698_pt1 | contig 40688 bp, 47 predicted proteins | sample RifGroA2_FD_183992 | JGI IMG/M metagenome (GOLD analysis project Ga0209211, IMG submission 183992) | Groundwater microbial communities from Rifle, Colorado, USA - Groundwater A2 (SPAdes) (version 2) | ecosystem: Environmental > Aquatic > Deep subsurface > Groundwater | place: Rifle, Colorado...
GTATCCAAGCAACCAGCAATATTAACAAACCATCCCTTAAACTGGAAACCACCACCTAATCATCCATGGAGACAACACAAGAACAAGATTCTACCTTAAGGGGTGACATTTCTAATGTTGTCTGACACATAAAGTTTAGGCTAAATCGGAAGCCAGCTTGAATCCAAGTTGGATATACCACTCGTCAAAACTAAATATTCCATCTGCCTTCACCTTATTTGCCACTGCTGCTACCACTGCATCAGCTAGGGTTTTTCTATTGTTTGATTCTTGCTGAAAATATTTCACTGCCTCTTTTAAGTAAGCCCCATCTATTGCCTCAATTGATTCTGCAGTAAGTTCAGAACTGGCAATTAGTTCTGCAATCTGAGCTGATACTTCGTATTTTTTTAATCTTCTTTGAATAGCGTCTACTGTTTCAACTAACGCTGTTGCCGGGTAAATCAACCGTCATGGACTTGGTGGATTGTTGGTATTTTTGTTGCCTGTCTAATTCCTCTAGTCTGTTTAAGTCGTCCAAACTAACCAATTCCACTACTCAACAATTTCAACTATCCCAGCTTTGGGGTTGTGGTCTTCAGCTGAGTGCTGACAGGAGAGAAAATGAAATCCAGTTTTTAAGTTAAGCTTTGCCTCAAATTCTTTTTTACCATCTACTGGAAAGACATTACTGGAATTAAAATCTACCACAATTAAACGATTGTCGTTATTTTTAATATTTAAATTCTCACCCTTTTTTAACCTAATTGAAGCGTTATTTGGCTTGCAATTAGTTAACTCTACCTTATTTGTTTCAACTGCTTTTTCAGAAGCTGTGTTTAAAAATTCTGTTTGCTGCTGCGAAGAAGCTGAGGCCGGAAGGGTTGGCAAACCTTGAATCTTGACATCTTTATTATTACCTGCTGAGGCTTGGTTGTTCGCTTGATCAAGTTGGTTAGTTTGTTGGGTACTTTTAGAACTATTTCCTTTTGGTAAAAATTGTTTTGCCAGAAAAGTTCCACCAGCAATCAGAAGAGAAATTACAACGATTAAACCTATGAATCTGATCTGCAATCCTGCCATATTAATCTAATAGTAGAAAACTTCTATTAGCTTGTCAACTAGCGTTAAAGTAACTATTTAGTATTTTCCAGTACACTGTCATCGCGAGGACTCCGATGTACATCGGAGGACGCGGCGATCTAATAAGATTGCTTCGCTACGCTCGCAATGACGGACCACTGGAAAGAACTGAATAATTACGCGTTAAACTGATTTTGGGCTTCTTCTAGCCCATCTTTGATTTTACAAAATTGCCAATACTGGATGTTATTTCTTCTGCCTTTTCTGCTTGCTCTCTAGTAAAACTAACTACAAAACCAGGGTATCTGCTTTCAATATAATAGGGGGAGTCAACCATACAAAACTCTACCGTTTTTTAGAATAGATTTAATGAAAGGATCGCCCATTTCAACTCTTTCTGTTAGTTCGCTTGGGGTATAAACAATAAAATCAGCTGCCATATCTTTTTCAATTAATCTGTATAAATCAACCAAGCGTTGATGAAAACTTCTGTCATCCCGTTTTATTACCAAAAAATCTAAATCAGAACCTTGACGCATCTTACCTTTAGCTGCTGATCCAAAGAGGATAACTTTTTCTGCTTGGTATTTTGTAACAAGCTGATTAGTAATTGACCGAATTTGGGCATCAACTTGAGCTGAAGTCATGGAATAATTATAGCACACTACTGGTTAAACTGATTTTGGGCTTTTTCTAAGCCGTTTTCAAGCAATGCCTCGGTCGCTTTTAGCGCTCTTTTGAGCATGTGTTTAACCTGCGATTTTTCATTTGATTCAAAAGGCTCTAGAACATAGTGTTCAACTACAATGCTGCTTCCCCCATGTTCTGCTGATTTGGTTTTTAAATTCCCAATCCCCAGCCGGATCCGGATAAATTGATCACTATCTAGAGCATCAATTATAGATTCAACCCCATGATGTCCGGCTGCAGAACCACCTTGGCGGATTTTAATTTGACCTAAGGGTAAGTCTAGATCATCATGAATCACTATCATCTCTTCTGGAGAAATTTTAAAGTATCTGACGATCTCCCCTATTGAAAGACCTGATTTGTTCATATAAGTTTGCGGACGCGATAAAATAATTTTAAATTTTAAATTTGAAATTTTAAATTGATATTCTATTATTTCAGATTTGAACTTATTATCTAATTCCCAATCACCCAAATTATGTTTTCTTCTAAATTCGTCTATGACTGTAAACCCTAAATTATGTCTTGTCCCCTCATACTGAGGTTCCGGGTTCCCAAGCCCTACAATTAATTTCATATGATTATTTTACCACCTCTTGCCAGAAGAGATCTCGATAGCCTCCATACCTATACTCAACAAGTTAGACTAATCCCTTCTTAACTAAACAGACCGACTTGTTTTCTGGCGGACTCTTCTTCTTCATTCTCATCCCAGATTTTTACCACTCCATAAGTATTGTCATACCCCGGCTTGATTGTCAGTTTCCCCTGTCTTACCTGGTCAATTCCTTCGGCAATTTTCTCTCCGGCAACCATACTTATTAGATCAAGCGGGGTTTTAGTTAGGATTTTTAGTTCTGTATCCACATTAGTTACCAGCTTCTCATATATCGCCTTTACCTTTTGGGTTCCAACACTAGTGCTCAGAGCCTGCGCAATTATCTCTTGCAGCTGCACCAGCATTCTAAAACCAGGCCTCTCTGGAAAAGCTTGAGATTTGATTACTCCATTTTCGTTAATAAGTTTTAAATCTTTCTCTGTCCGGACTGCTAAATCTTGGACCCGGGTCATCACCCCAACTGTTAATCTCTTTTTACAAACTGGACAGATATCTCCTTTTTTAGAAAGCTCCTCTGCCGAATAAACAACGCCACAGTTTCTGTGCCCAGAATAGTGATATTTCCCCTCTTCTGGGAAAAACTCAATCGTGCCTACTAAATTTTGCTTTTTTAGATCATCAACTAATTCATCATAGCTTAAGTTGCCTTTAAAAATTGTCACTTCCCTTCCGATCTTAGGCAGAGAATGCGCATCAGAGAAGCTTACAATTGACTTATTATCTAGGTCCGCAATCCGCCAGTTCATAGCTGGTTCACTGGAGAGTCCGGTCTCAATTGCAAAAATCTTGTCGCTTAACTCTTCAAAACATTCTTTGAAAAAATCATATCCAGATTCAGACCCATACAAGGAAAACCAAGGTGTCCAGATATGCGCCGGAATAATCACGGCTTTTTTTTCAATAGACCAAATCATCTCGCACAACTCTTTAGCTGACAACCCAACAATCGGCCGGCCGTCTGAGGAAATATTTATCTTTCTCCCCAAAAACTCTTTCTGCAATCTGTCTACAGAATCAAAAGAAGGCATTAAAACAACTATGTGAATCCGTCTTGTTTTGCCTTTGTCTGAATAGATACAAGAGATTTCATTGGTTAATAAAAACTTAGTACCTTCGAAGTCATGAATTCCAGAAGCGCCTTCTTTTAGATACTTTTTTAGTTCTGCAAACCACATTGGGTGCAAAAAATCCCCTGTGCCTATTAAATCAATTCCTTTAAATTTTGCCCATTTAGACAGATTGGGGATATTTATTTCCTGAGAACAGGCTCTGGAAAAACGGGAATGAATATGAAGATCAGCAACATAAGGCATGTTAGCGTATAGTGTATAGCGTATAGTGTATAGTTATCAAGCTAACCTAATAACCTTGATAGAATTTTTTCGGCATATGGATGATTTGGATTTCCAAGTTGTTTAAGAATAAAAGCTACTCTTTCTTTGGCGACTAACGGCCTTGTTTCACCTTTCTTAAGGTGAGATGGCGTTTCAAACTTTGGTCTAACTTCTATTTCCAAAGCCATTCATATAAATGTAAAAAACTTAAAATAAAAAAACAATTCTTTTCTTTCAAAATCAAATCTGGTATGCTAAAAATAGTTTTTTCAAAAACCTACTTTTTATACTGCAGATTATACATCTCAATTAACTCCTTGACTGTCGTTGCATCCTCTGGCTCTCTATCCTCTTTAAACCTGGTCATTCTGGGAAATCTCAAGGCATACCCCTGCCTGCCCTGTCCGTCCGGCAGGCGGGCGGCAGGCAGGCTGCTTTCTTCCATTCCTGCAGTGTGAAGCGGAGAACGGGTTATCTCATCTGCCAAAATCTCAATCATGATTTCCGGCTTAACCCAAACAGATGGTGTAATTAAGGAATTTACTCTTGCTGGTTTATGGTCTAGTTTAATCTTATCGGCTCGAGCGTGTATCTCTCGCCATTCTTCATCAGTTAAACCTGTGCCGATTTTTGAAACAGTCACAAACTCATCTGTTTCTTTGTCATACACACCAACCAAAAGTGCCCCTGCCCCAAACTCTGCCCTTTTCCCCCTGCCAAAAATATAACCCAAAATCACACAATCGATTGTATCTTTAAGCTCTCCGTTGGAATGTTTTTTAAGTTTTATCCAATTAAAGTTTCTGGCCCCTGCTTCATACAAAGAATCAGGCCTTTTTACCAAAACTCCTTCTAACCCTTTTGTTAAAGCATCCTGAAACAATACATTCAGTCTCTCTGTTGTTTTTACAAATTCTCCTGGTTGAGGGATAAGTATTTCGTCGGCCTTAACGATTTCTTCTAATACCTTCATTCTTTCCCGCAAAGAAGTATCCATCAACGATTTTCCATCTACAAACATCACATCAAACACAAACGCTTTGAGAGGCAACTCTTTTGCCATCTCCTCAACTTGGTACTTTCTTCTTCTTTTGGTAGTCTCTTGAAAAGGTAAGAATTCTTCTGACTCAGGGTTATAAGCAATGGCTTCTGCATCTAATATAACGCTGTTAGCTTTTACTTGTTTTAAAACCCCTTCTATTAATTCAGGGAACATATGTGTGGTCTCTTCTAAGTTTCGGGAAAATATCCTAACAGTTTGACCTTTTTTATGTAGCTGTGTCCGAAAACCATCCCATTTTAGTTGAACATGGGCTTCTCCACCATATTTTTCTAAAATAGCTTCCGGGTCATTGATTCGTTCTGCCAGTTGAGACCGGATTGGCCTGCCAACTGTCACATCTAGTTTTTGGACCCCTTCCAACCCTTTTTCCCAAAGAGTTTCCCCGATTAAACCTAAGTCCGAGACCTTATTGTAAGCATCTTCTAAAAGTTTTCTCTTTTTCCGGTCCCCAAGTTTTGCTTCTGCAAATGCATCTAAAACTGTGGGGTCACCAACCCCAAGCCGGTTAGTCCCCAAAGGAATCCTACTTAAGTGTTTTGCTCCAACTCCATCAACTTTCTCCAACAGTGAACAAAGAAGGGAAATCTTTTTTTCAACTGTTCCCTTACCTGTAGTCTTGGCTATCTGACGCAAAGTGTCAAAGACGTCTTTGACACCTAATTTTAAACCTGCCCGTCCGGCAGGCGGGTTTGAAATTTTAAATTTTAAACTCAAGTGTTGTGCCACTAAACCCATATCACCTAACTTACCGTAGAGTTTTAGTACCTCTTCCCGGTCAACTTCATAAGACCGCGCAATGGCTGAAGCTACATTCTTTTCTGCCATCCCAATCTCAGTTGCCTCATAAAACGGGGCTACTCTACCTTGAATCAAGTAAGAGATCTCTTTGATCTCATCTTTCCTTGCTTCCTTAAAAAGTGCAGCAAGAATAGAAATTAGAGAAAGTCTGCTTGAAGTTTGTTCCAGTTCTTCAAAATATTCAGCAAGTATTGAAAATGTCATGACTGTTAGGATTGTAACTGATATAATTAAATAATGGAATCCGAAAGTATTAATGAAGAACCTATTCCTACCCCTGATTTTAACGATGAAAAACGATTTAATGACTGGCTGGATAAATACATCACAACACCCAATTCTTCATTTTTAGATCCAAAACTCGAATTAACACCAGAAGAAAGGCTTAGGCGCACAAAGAAATCTATCCAAATCGGAACTAATGGTCTTCTTCAACTAAACAAACCAAAAGAAACGATTATAAACTTTATAATGAGTAACCTTCCTCCGTCTTAAGCCTTGTGTAATTACTTCAACACATACTGAGCCTTCTTTGTACCACCGATCTTTTTAACCAAACCCTTTTGTTTTAAGAATTTAATCTCCCGAAGGACCGTATCATCGGAATAATCTGGAAAGATCTTCCGGAAATCATTGTTGCGCATTGCTTTGTGCCGATGCAAAAACTCCATAATCATCATCTGCCTTTCGTTTAGAACGACCTGCTCCCCCAGCTTATCTTTAACCCTGGCATCAGTAGAGATTCTTTTAACCTTTTCTTTAACCCTGTTTAGTTCAATTGCCACCCCCTGGACAAAATAATCAAGCCAGGGAGTCAAATCCCTTTCGTGATTATCCAAAACTTTTTGGTTAGAAACTGCCTGCAAAGTCACATAATAATCCATCGGATTTTGGTCAAAATATTCCTCTAAAGAAAAAAACTTCTTTATTTGATACCCGTCTAAAAACATTAACAGTGTTGCTAAGGCCCGGGCGGAGCGGCCATTGCCGTCAATAAAAGGATGGATTCGGGCGATCTCATAATGCACAATTCCAGCCTTTATTACCGGATGCAAATCGTTTGCTTCCTCACTATTTATCCAGTTAAGTAGGTCTTCAATTAAATATGGCACTTCTGCTGCAGGTGGCGGTGTGTAGCTAATCTCCCCTGTTTGAGTGTTACGGACCACAACTTGAGATTCCCGGAAAGCACCAGCTGCATTCTCTGGTAAAACTCTTTCAACTGTAGTTCTATGCAGCTCTAAAATAGTTTCTATAGTCAAAACATATGGGCTGTTCGGACCAATTTGGGAAGCAATAGTATCAATAAATTTCATCACATTCCGTAAATTGATTACTTCCTGAATATCTCTATCTCTGGCGATCACATCTTTTCCGTCTAAAACATCCCTAACTTCTTCATCAGTTAACCTGTTTCCTTCAAGATGGGTTCCGTGGTGAACGGTCCTCTCCAAAGCTTCTCTTCTAAATTTAGCTTCCCAAGCTGGGATTAAGGGTGAGTTTTCAATAACTTCTTTAGCAGCATCAATCATGCCAATATTTTTTAGGATTGAATTAGTAATGGTATATTTTGGAAAAAACATCTGTTTTTATTTTAACACGATTAACCGAAAATTTCCCGCAGAATTTACGCAAAGTTTCTGCATTGTGCTAAAATAGTTCTATGCCCAGAAAGAAAAAGAGCAAAAAACAAGAAGCTCCAAAAGAAAAAAGACTCCACGAAGAGCTAATCGAGCGGATGACAGCTTTAGCTACCTCCGGATTTGGACTGGTGGCAGCACTAGCTTGGAATGAAACAATCCAACAGCTTGTTAAAACATATATTGAACCCCGAATCCCTGGCTCAGGGCTGCTTTCCCGTTTTATTTACGCACTCTTAATAACAACTTTGGCAGTACTTATCACCTATCAACTTTCTAAGTTGTCTGCTCGGTTTCAGAAAAAAGATTGACTATTCCTTGTTTAACTTCAAGAATTTGGCCATTTTCTTCAAAGAAAACTTGCAGGTGATCGTCTAGTTCAACTGCTGTAATTATTGTCTGCTGTTTAAAACACAAATCTAAAACATGTTCTCGGTGAGTTAAATCAAGCTCGGAAAATACATCATCCAAAAGTAGGATCGGCCGCTTTCCTTTCTTTTGTTCAATAAAATCCACTTCAGAGATTTTTAAGTCTAATACTGCTGTCCGGATCTCTCCTCTGGAACCATATTTTGAGAGATCCCTACTATCAAGTAAAAATAAAAAATCATCTCTGTGTGGGCCGATTAAAGTGGTGGCTGAGGCAATCTCCCTTGACTGGTATTCCTGCAGCCTTTCTCTGTTAAATAAGCTTTCTTGATATTCATATCTGTAATTGCCAAACTTTTCCTTAGTTTGATTGATAAACTCAAAAAACTCTTTCCTTTTTTGAGTCACAGTTTGTCCAAACTCCAACAGCCTATCTGTCCAAAAAGTTAATTCATCTATTTTTGCGATTCCCTCCTGAATCCCTTTTAAAACTTTATTTCTTCTGGTAACAACCTCACCGTAATTAGTTAAAGCAACCTTATATTCCCTATCTATTTGAGCCAAGGTCATATCAACATGCCACCTGCGCAGACTCGGAGAGTCTGTAACTAAATTAATATCCTCGGGAGCAAACAAAACTGCCGGCATATTGCCGATATAATCTAACACCCGTTTTGACAGGCCGTTAATCTTCACTCTTTTACTCATTGATCCGTCAACAAACTGCATCCCGATTTCCAGATTAGTTTCTTCTGTTTCGTTTTCCTCGACAATCCCCTCAGCTCTGACAAAATTCTCCCCCTCTTTAACCAGTTCTTCATCCTTTTCCGCTTTTAAAGATTTTGTTGTTGATAAAAAATAAATACTTTCCAAAAAGTTCGATTTCCCCTGGGCATTATTGCCAATCAACATGGTAATTGGAGACACAAACTCAAAATCTAAATCAAAATAATTTCGATAATTTGTAAGTTTTAATTTTTTAAGATACACGTTACTTTAACCTTTCCCAGAAAAGTTCAGGAGAGTGAAGAACCCAATCGTGTCCCATACCATTTAAAACAACCAGTTTAGATTGCGGAATCAATTGATGAAGGACTTGACCTTGCCATAAAGGTACAACCTTATCTTTTTCTCCCCAAAAAATATGCGTTGGTATCCTTATATTCCTTGATTCTTCTTTTAAATCAGCATTATGGGCAAACCGAGCCATCTTTAAATGCCATAAAGGAGACTTAAAGATTTCCAGTAAAGAGATCAGCAAAAGGTTAAGGTTTTTTCTAAAAAAAGTTGAATTAGAAATAATAAATCCCCATAAAATAACCAACAGATTTTCATTACCATATATCCCTTCTGAATCGATTAAATATAGTTGCTTTACGTTTTGAGGGTATGTGTGAGCAAATTTTAAAGCTAAAGCTCCCCCCATGGAGTGACCAACGAGTATGGCTTTTTTCCTTACTAACTTCCGGCTCAAAGCATTATTTAACTCCTGATAAGAACCCTCTCTCGTAAATTCTCTATAAGGCACTACAACCACTTCCCAGTTTGCAGGTGCGAGCTCAAAAAATTTTTTATATGATTTCTCTATTGAACCCCAACCTAAAAAAACTACCAAAGTTTCGCTTTTTTTCATTTTTGACATACTGAACAATAAAATGTTCCCCTTCCTCCTAAGATTATTTTTCCAACTGGAGTTTTGCAGCTTAAACAAGGCTTGCCTTTTCTTTCATAGACATTGGCAGAATCCAAAAATGATCCTTTTTTGCCCTCTGCATTAACATAATGAGACCTGCTTGAACCACCAAGTTTTATCCCAAGTTTTAAAACATCAACTACACCTTTATGCAGTTTTTTAAACTCTTCATCTGTTAATTCAAGAACCTTTTTCTTTGGATGAATCTTGCTCAAAAAAAGAGCTTCGCAGGCGTAGATATTACCGATCCCAGAAACCACACCCTGATCCATAATTACCACCTTAACCGGAGCCTTTCTTCTAGATAATAATCTTTCTTTCAAAACCTGCCAGGTAAAAGATTTAGCCAAAGGCTCCGGCCCGAGACCTTCTATAAATTTTAGACTTCCTACTTCCGATGTGGAAAACTGTTTTACCCAGCCGAAGCGGCGCTGATCATTAAAAAGAAGCTTTGAGTTGTCTGCAAAAGTAAATATTAACCTTGTGGATTTATTTGGCTGGTTGTCAAACATGTCGGTAGTTGGATGCCCGCCAACGAATTTAGTTTTGCCTTGGTATACCAACTGCCCAGACATCTTTAAATGAATCAGTAATGTTAGGTTGCCTGTTAGATCTATGCCTAAAATCTTGGCTTTCCGCCAAAGACTGACAACTTTTTGACCCTTCACTAATTTGGGGTCTCCATGGAAACTTTTGGGATTTAGGAGCTTAATATCTTTAATTTCTAAACCTACAAGTTTTTTCTCAAGTCCTAATCTAATTGTCTCGACCTCTGGAAGTTCAGGCATACGGGTATTCTACAACAAATTACCCGTAAACGGCTTAATGCCGACAATAAGGGTTTAGTTGTAAGCCTAGGAGCCATTACTTCTGCAAGCTCTTGCTCTGTAAGGCCTGAAGGGTCAAAAATCGTTTTCTCTGCGTAACGCCTTCTGGCATCTCTTACCACGTCATGTCTAATTGTACTTTCTACTTGTGCCATATCAAATCTTTGGATTTAAATTGGTCAAACAGGAAGAAGGCAAAATGCCTAACCAATTAAGTTAATTTTAGCCTTGGAAGCAAGTAGAGTAAACCCCCAAAAATAATTATGGACTGTAAAATTATGCCTATTACTAAATTCATAAACCCTGATCTAAATTCAAGTTTTCGGTGCCATTTTGAGCCATTATCATGCATTGTAAAACCGATCCTAGAAAGCAGTGGAAAAGATTTTGGATAAAACTTATTTTGATACTGCATGAAGTTATCAACATCAACTAAAACCGCCAAAACAGCCCCCCAAAAAAGACTTGGAAACTGGTAAAAAAAGATAAGCAGCAACAAACTCAAACCAATATCTACAAACACAACAGCCTTTATTCCTAGTAACTCTAGCTGAGAGTACTTGACTATGCCTCTCATATCAGGGTCAAAATGAGGGATTGCATCCAAGACATAGTGGCTGAAAAATCCTGCAGTTCCAGCCAGAACAGGACTCGTAAAAAAAGATCCAGTAACAGCACCAAAAACAGTATGGGGTAAAATACTCATGAATTTATCAATTTTATCATTTTTTCTTTAAATTTTTCTTTGGAAAAATTTTCTGCCTGTTTGGTGCAGTCTTGAGGTTTATATTTTTTAGAATCGAATTTTTCTAGTGCTTCAACCAAACTATCCACTGTAACCTCACCCCTGTCACCTCCGAAAAACATCCCTGTCTTGCCCTCAACAATTGTCTCTAGATAACCTCCGGTTCTGGGTGCAATCACCGGAGTACCGGCTGCCATACTTTCAACAGGCGTAATCCCAAAATCCTCATCTTCTGAAGCGAGTATTAATGCTTTGGCATCTGTATACAACTTTACCAGCTCGTCATCTGCAACTTGTCCCAAAAATTCGATGTCCGATTTACGATTAACGATTAACGATTTAAGATGGTTTAATTCTGGTCCTGCTCCGACTACTTTAAGAGGTATACCTAATCTATCACACGCCTTAATTGTTATATCTACACCTTTACCACGCACCAACCTGCTAACAGACAAAAAATATTTGTTCTCTTTCTTAAATCTTAAATCTTTATTCTTAAATCTATCTGTCTCCACTGGCGGATAAATTACTACTGCATCTCTTCTATAAAACTTCTTTATCCTTTTTTTAACATTCTCTGAATTTGCCACTAAAATATCTGGCCGCTGAGAAACTTCATAATCATAAATTCTTAAAAAATGATTTGCGATCTCCCCTAAAACTCTAGTAATTGGATTTTTTTTGTAATTAAAAGAAGTTGTATATCCATACAGATATCTTGGCGGAGTGTGTATATAGGCAATATGCAAACTATTTGGAGAAGTGATTACAGCTTTAGCAAAATAGACCGCACTGGAAGAGATCACTACATCGTACTCTTTTAAATCAAAACCTTCAAAAATCATTGGGGCAAAAATCCTAAATGGAGAAACTAATTTATTGGCAAAAGGCATATTTTGCAGCCATGAAGATCTAATATCCCATTTTTTTATTCTTTCGGCATGAATTCCTAAACCTTCAAAATTTACATAAGCAGTATAAATCGGAGCGTCTGGGAAAATTTCATACAGTGCTTCTACTACTCTTTCTGCCCCACCATACTCTCTGAGATAATCATGTACAATTGCTACCTTCATTTAAGAGTATTATACTCGGATTAGGAAATATCTAGTAAGGGTTTTTTGTGATGGAGGTACTCCTCTATTCCTTCTTCCCCAGGAAGGGTTGCAACCGTGCGATCAAGATTTTCCCCAACCGCAAACCTGATAACAGCATATTCAGCATTCGTCATCATTAAAATATGATTTCTTTTCTACCAAACATGGTAACCCTAAGATCAACAAGAGAACCATACATATTTTCACCAGTACTAAGTAAATACTGCTGCTTCAAACGGTCAGATGGCAACTTAACCCATGCTGGCAAAGATTTAGCACCAAAGTCTTTGATCTGCCATTCGCTGTGCTTCAACTCTAAGCACTCCTAAAGACTGTCTATATTTTCTGCCTAAACCAGGAACAGATCTTTCATTCATTAAAAGTTATTTTAATCAAAAAGTGTAAATTTTGAGAAAGAAAATTTTAAGACCCAAGGTTTGGATAGATATTTGGAATAATTTCTAAAAGATGTTTTTTCACTTTTTGAAAATTTCCCTTAATAGTTGCGCCGGCAGCAGCTTTATGGCCTCCTCCTCCAAGTGCAACCGCGAGTTTTGAAACATCAAACCTTTCCGGATCCCTGGTTCTAAAATCAACTGAAATAACACCCTTTTCTCTTTCTACCAAAGTTATCCCTATATTCCAACCTTCTACTGAAATTAGGATATTTGATATTCCGGCTTTACTGGTGTGTTCCTTGGGAATTCCTTTGTCTTGCAACTTCTCAAAAGATACAGCAGAGATTACGACATTACTATCAAAATGATATTCCAGAGAGTTTAAAGCTAACCCTAAAAAGAATATTTTTTCTGGGGAATTGCTGTTTTCAAGCTTAAAAATTGCCTCTGAGAAGTCCGGACAAAGACTTACTAACTCTGAGGCTATTTTATATGTTTGCTCTGTAGTTTTAGAAAACTTTAAGCCTCCACTATCAGTATAGATAGCTAAAAACAGATTCAAAGCCATTGTATCCGTAACAGATACTTTCCACTCTTTAAGCAACATGTAAATAATCTCTCCGGCTGCTATAAAATTAGCCTCTACTAAATTGATATCTCCAAAATTAGTATTGCTTATGTGGTGATCAATAACTATCACTTTTAAGTTTTCCGGAAATTTAACATCTCCGAGTTTCGAGATCATATCTATTGATGCTGTATCCAAGCTAATTAACAGGTCAAGGTTTTTTAAATCTACTTCAAAGAAATTTTTTTCCTCTACTTTATCTGCACCAGGAAAGTGCTTCATACTTTTAGGAATTGGATCATCACCGGAGATTAAAGTCGCATTTTTGCCAATTCTCTCCAGAAACTCTTTTAGGGCCAAACATGAACCCAAACTGTCTGCGTCAGGTGAAACATGACAATGCAACAAAATATTATTTACTTTCTTAATCTCTTCGAAAATTAGTTGTGCTTTTTCTTTAAAGTTACTCATAGTTGTCCTTTTTCTTTCTGCCGGATAGCCTCATACAGGAAAATTCCTGCTGCAACAGAAACATTTAGACTCTCAGTTAAGCCTAACATAGGCAGATAAATATTTTTAGCTACTAACCTTTGAGCTTCCTCACTCATCCCTTGGGACTCGCTGCCCACTACAATTGCTACTTTTCCGGAAAAATCTTCATCCCATAAAATATTAGCATCAGGGTCAACTAACGCGCCAATGATATAAAATCCGTCTTTCTTTAGATTTTTGAGGCAACCTATAATAGAATTATAGAACTCTATATTTACCCACTTATGGGCTCCTGTGGCTGACTGCCTTGCAATAGCAGGTTTTTTCCCTTCAGGGTGAACAATATACACCTTCCCCACCCCAAAAGCTTCTGCACTACGTAGGATCGCTGCGATATTTTGATCCTCGCTCAAGTTTTCTAAAACAAGTACCAGATCTTTTCTTCTCAAACTCATCGCCTTCCTAATTCTTTCTTGTCTGGTTAGATCTGCAAATCGTTTCATAATTTTGATTGGTTTAGTATACAATAAGTTTAATGAAAGTTTTCAAACGGCTTCTGTTCGCACCAATATTTTTAATTACCTTATTTTTCTTTTTCTATTTTTTTAACCTCTATATTAAATCCGAAACTTATCCATTAGCTACAAACCCTCAAATGCTTTTTCAGTTTGCTCTGCTTTCCGGACTTGCCCTGCTTTCTTCTTTGTTTTTTATTCTTTTTGCGATCCTTACTCAAGACTGGAAACTGGCTGTGCCTGTTTTTGCTTTAATTGACACTGTTCCTCTTCTTTTTGGGCTAAACCCCTTAAACTACTTACTAGCCGGAGGTTGCTTTACGCTCCACTGTATAAGTTATTTTCTAGTCGACCGGGAGATAGAACAAGCTGTTGATTTTAAACCTGAAGCACTGCTTTCTCCCCCGGTTAAAAAATTAGCATCATTTTTGATAATACTCATTTCAATCGGTTATTTTTTAACCACCAATATAAGGATTCAAGAAAAAGGCTTTCAGATACCTGACACTTTGGCGGATACTGTCTTAAAGATGGCCCCAATCCCTCAAGCTACTGATATAAATACTTCAATTAACCAATATTCTTTAGAGGAGCTTTCTCCTACCAAAGATCAGGTCCGGGAATTAAAAAATAACCCGGAGCTGCTCAAACAATTCGGGCTTGAACCTGAAATGTTGGACCAAATTAAAGTTAAACAAATGAAGCAACCAAAAAGGCTAATTAATGAGCAAATTCAAAAATTAATCGACCCATATATTCAGTATATCCCCCTGATACTTGCCTTAATTTTTTATGCTTCACTTCAGTTTATTTTGAACATACTATCGTTTTTAGTAAGCCCACTAATAACATTAATCTTTATACTGCTTGAGAAGTTTAAAGTAATCTCTTATGTAATCACCACCAAAGAAGTCCGAAAAATGAAGATCTAGTTAATTTTTAACGCCTTCATTTCTCCCCAGTTTGGACCAACCCTTAAATCTGCAACTACAGGCACACTTAAAGTTAGGGCGTTTTCCATCTCTTCTTTAATTATCTTGGCATGTTCTTCAATTTTTTCTGCATTACATTCAAATAAAAGCTCGTCATGGACCTGCAAAATAAGTGTACAACCTTCCCCTTTCCCCTTAACGGTTTCCCCTAACCTCTTATTAATCTCCACCATGGCTTTTTTGATCATGTCAGCACTAGAACCTTGAACCGGATGATTAACGGCTGCTCTTTCTCCAAAAGCTTGAAATGCTTTATTACTAGATTGCAACTCTGGAATAAAGCGCTTTCTGCCCAAAATAGTTTCTACATACCCATGCTCATAGACAAACTGCAAAGTTTCTTGCATCCACTGCTTTACTTTTGGAAACTGCAAAAAGTAATCATCAATATAAGAGCGGGCAACCTCAGTACTTACTCCAAGCTGTTTTGAAAGCGCTCTAGCTCCTTGACCGTATAAAGTGGCAAAATTCATGGTTTTACCAACCATCCTCTGGATTCTAGTCACCTCTTCAATCGGTACTTTAAATATTTTTGAGGCAGTTGTAGCATGAATATCTAAACCTTCCTGAAAAGCTTTTTTTAAACCCGGATCATCAGCTAAATGAGCCATAATCCGAAGCTCTATTTGGGAATAATCTGCTCCAAGTAAAACTTTGCCTTTTGGAGCCACAAAAGCTTTACGGATTTCCATACCTAATTCACCTTTTATGGGAATGTTTTGTAAATTCGGATTTTGGGAACTAAGCCTTCCGGTAGCAGCTCCCTCAACATTGAAGGTAGAGTGGACTCTTCTGTCTTCTGCGATATATTTAGGCAGCGCATCGATATAAGTTGAAACAAGCTTAAATAGCTGTCTATATTCTAGTAAATGCTCTATCACTGGATGTGTTCCTTTTAACTCAAGGAGGGTCTCCTCGTTTGTAGATCTGCCTGTTTTGGTTTTTTTAATAACTCTTAAATGAAGCTCATCAAATAAAATCTCAGAAAGTTGTTTGGGACTGTTTAAATTAAATTCATGCCCGACAAGCTTAAAAATCTCCTGTTCAAGACGAGTTAGCCTACTTTTTAGATCCTTACCTAATTTATCCAAACACTCCCTATCAATCAGTACTCCAACCTCAGACATCTTCTTTAAAACTTTCTCAGTTTCCAAATCCAACTCAGTAATGAAAGGCTTTTGTGTGGTAGCAAAAGAAACATCAGCCACCACAGAGGCAGCAACAGGCAACCTATTTATTAAGCTCCTAAACTCTAACTCTCCAAACAAATTTAGAACTTTTTGTTTATCAAAGTCATGAACCCTGCAAGCTGACAGGTCAAGTTGAATCGGAGACTCTAAATCTAGAGTAGCTAATTTTTTGCTCATTACAGCTATTTCAGCCCCTTCTAATAAGAGTTTCTGTATTCGTTCTGGAAGGGTTTTTAGATTCTTTGGCTGGTATAATTTTTCGATAGTTTCAAACTGGCTAATAAGCTTTGTAGCGCTGATATCACCAACACCAGAAACACCTGGAATATTATCCGAAGCATCTCCTGCTAAGGCTTTATACTCTATTAATTGTTTTGGTCTAAACCCAAATCTTTCAATAAACTCCTGCTCTCCATAAAGCCCGACATCATTGATTGTTTTTTTAGGCATCATTACCTTTATCCTGCTATTGATAATTTGCATAATATCCCGATCCCCTGTCAGAACCACCACTTCCAAGTTTTTTTCTTTTTCCACAGCCTGCCTAGCTAGTGTACCTATCAAGTCATCAGCCTCGAAACCTGCAAGTTTGTGCTCTGGGATATTGAAAGATTGGACAACTTCATGCACCCTTGTATATTGGAAAATTAATCCATCATCAGCAGGGCGCCTGGTAGCTTTATATTGAGTATAAGCCTCATGCCTGAAGGTTGGAGATTTATCATCCCAGGCAATACAAATAAAATCAGGTTTTAATTCTTCAATTGCTTTCAGTAAAAGTGAAGTAAATCCATAAACAGCATTGACCAGCTCGCCTTTGGAGGTTGATAGCGGAGGCGTGGCGTGATAAGCCCGATGAAGAAGCGCATTCCCATCTACTAAAACCAATCTTTTCATGAAAGAATTCTATCACTCTTTTCCAAACTTACCAAACTCATATTCCACATCATTTTTTTGATGTCCATGGCGTATAACTTTAAAAAAAGCTTTAAACATCTTTTTAGCAAACTTCCTCCTGCCTTCCTCCTCCAAGCGGCGTACTGAAGTATAAATTTTTGGGTATTTTAAAAATAGAAAACGCCCGCCTTTTTTAACTACCCGCTGCACCAACTCTATATCCTCACCTACTCTTACCATTTCGTCAAAACCTTTTACTTTTTCAAATACATCCCGTCTTATATAAAGATTCATTCCAGTAGCCATCGGCCAAAAGGGCTTAATTGCCCTAAAAATTAGGTTCATGCCTTTGAAAAAAACTCTATCTTTCCAGTAATCAGAGAGTGGGTGGTTTAGCGCTGCAGCGATATCCGGTTTCCTTCTTTCCACCTCATCCATATATTTTTTTAAAGTATCAGGGTCTTTCAACTGGCCATCTGCATCTAAAAAGAGAATGTGTTTTGCACTGGTATTATTTGCCCCAAAGTTTCTCTGTTTGGAAATAGTATGCTTAGGAAGCCTAAAAAGCTTTAGATTCTTCAATTTCTTCATCCTCTTTTGAACCTCTTCTCCAGTTAAATCCTTAGAAAAAGCATCAACAACTACAATCTCTTTTGGCTTGACAGTTTGTTTGGCAATTGAATCAAGCAACCGGCCAATATAGTGCTCTTCGTTTAGAGTAGGGATAACAATCGCTAAATCCAGCTGCTTCATAGCTTAATTATACTCTTAAACTTAAAGCTTGGGGAGGTTGGCAGACCTAACCTTTTTGGTGGAGATCTTTTTGTGGGCTTGTTTCATACCTACTAACTTCTCGAACTCATCTGATTCAAGAGTCTCTTTCTCAAGTAATGCTTTAGCTACATTATCCAGCTCTGTCCTGTGTTCTTTAATAATTATTAGAGCTTTTTCCCCTGCCTCAGTGATGATTCTTTTTACTTCCCGGTCAACAGCATTAGCCAGATCTGGAGACATCTCTACTCCCTCATCCATACCTTTCCAAGCACCAAACATTACCCTGGGAGCTAAATGAATCGGACCCAAGTCACTCATTCCATAATGAGTTACCATTTGGCGGGCGATACTGGTCGCTATCTCAATATCAGATGCTGCACCGGTTGAGATATCATCAAAAACAAGTCTTTCAGCTATCTGACCACCTAAAGCAGCCGATATCTGCTCTGTTAATCGGGTTTTACTTTCATTTGAGCGGTCTTCAACAGGTGGAAACATAGTATGCCCCCCAGACATTCCCCGGGCTACAATCGAGATTCGATGAACAGGATCAACATGTTTTAAGAAATGCCCAACCACAGCATGGCCTGCTTCATGATAAGCGGAGAGTTTCCTATCTTCTTCCGATTGCATCCTCTTTCTTTGGGGTCCGAGCTTTTCTTTAGTTGCAGCTTCTTCTAAATCTTTATTATCAATGGCTGTTTTATTCTCTCTGGCTGCCAAGATTGCAGCCTCATTAAGCATGTTGGCAATATCTGCGCCGGAAAAACCAACAGTCCGGCGGGCGAGTTTTTCTATGCTGACATCATCGGTAAAGGGCTTACCTTTCATATGAAGCTGAATAATCGCTTTCCGCTCTTCTAAATCTGGTAAACCTAAGACTACTCGCCTGTCAAATCTTCCTGGTCGAAGTAGGGCAGGATCAAGCAAGTCTGGCCTGTTTGAAGCACCAACCACAATCACATGGTCATTTGGGGTAAACCCATCCATCTCGACCAAGATCTGGTTTAAGGTTTGCTCCCTTTCATCATGGCCTCCAGATATCCCCATACCCCGCATTCTTCCAATTGATTCAATCTCGTCAATAAAGATAATTGCCGGAGCATTCTTTTTGGCCTGGGCAAACATGTCCCGAACACGGGCTGCTCCAACGCCTACCAACATCTCCATAAACTCAGATCCAGCTATGGAGAAAAACGGTACGCCAGCTTCCCCTGCAACAGCTCTGGCCAAAAGCGTTTTGCCCACACCTGGAGGACCAACTAATAAAACCCCTTTAGGAATACGGGCACCTAAAGCTTTAAACTTATCTGGGGTTTTTAAGAACTCTACAACTTCTTGCAACTCTCTTTTGGCTTCTTCTACTCCGGCTACATTCTCGAACCTAACTTGCGGTGCATCTTTAGAAAACACCCTAGCTCTTGATTGACCAAAAGAGAAGATCCCCTGAGCACCTTCCCTGGCCTGCCGAAAGATCAAAAAGAAAAAGCCAATCATTAAAGCAATCGGCAAGATGGTCCCAAGCAGTCCTAACCAATTTTGTTGCCAAGAGATATCTTTTACTTCAATTGCCACATTTTTAGTATCAACATCAGCGTTTTTTAGGGTTTGATAAATTGATTCACCTGGCTCTTTGCGGGCTTCAGCTATTTTGTCAGAATCTTTGTAATCAACAATCACTTTATCCCCTTCGACATCAATTTTCTCAACTTTATTCTCCCGAACATCATTTAAAACCTGAGATAAGGGAACCTGATTTCCTACGTTAGATCCGCCAGAGAGGTTGGCAAAAAAGATCAAAGCTGCCAAAGCTATAAGAACATAGACTGCAACACCTTTCAGAGCTTGAGTAAATTTATTTTTTGGAAGTTTATTGAATCTTTTCTTTCCACTTTGCATGAAGCCAAATATATCATAGAGTTAACCAAATTGCTAGGCTTAAAGTTCAAAATTGAGGCTAAACTTACTCAGTTGTTACAAAAGTAGTGGTCAAAGTTAACTTACCGGACCTTGGTTCCGTTGGGGACTTTTTTGGAAGGTTTAAGTAAGATTGGCTTATCCTCCCCACAAGCCATAATCATCCCTTGAGATTCTAACCCCATCATCTTCCGAGGCTCTAAGTTAGTCACAAACACAAACTGCTTACCAATTAGTTGCAAAGGTTTGTACCATCTTTTAATACCGGAAAGTATTTGACGTAAATCACCCTCGCCAAAACTTACTTGAAGCTTTAACAATTTATCAGACCCTTCAACCTCAGTTGCATTTACAATTGTCCCAACCTTCATTTTAACTTTCGAGAAATCATCAATGGAGATATTGGTCATTTGGAGATTTCGTGCATGTAAACTGAAGAGTTGCTCAACGCTTCGTCCAAGCTCTTTTTTGCTAATTTTTCTGAAGCATTAAGAATTTCTATACCAACCATCTCTTTTCCTGAGTAATCCACTAAAATACCCTCTCGAATCTCTTCAGTTCGAGTGCTTTTCTTATCCTCTGATAAGTAAATATACATTGCATCAGCTTCTTTATCGTAAATAATTTTCATACTAAGTAATTTTACCGCTTCACTCTTTTCTTATCAATCCAATAGAGTGTAGAGGTTCAGGATTTGACAAAGAGTCGTCATTGCGATCCGCCAGCTGGCGGAGAAGCAATCTCAAAACAGAGATCGCCACGGTCGCTATGCTCCCTCGCGATGACAAGAATGCAGTTTTCGGAAACTCCTGAACACTTGCTTTCAATCGGCAAAATAATCAATTTTCATTGCTTTGCGGACTTCTTTGATAGTCTTTTTTGCTTCCTCGCGGGCTTTTTGAGTTCCTTCTTTTAAGATTCTTTCGACAAGCTCAGGACTTCGCTCATATTGAGCTCGTTTTTCTCTAATAGGTTGAAGAAATTCATTCAAGATTTTAGCTAAGTACTTTTTAACCTCAACATCTCCGACTTGGCCCTTTGTATAGCGCTCTTTGTACTCCCTAACTTGAGATCTTTCTAACTCCGGAACAAAAGCATCTAGATAAATAAACACCGGATTTCCTTCTACTTTACCCGGATCAGTTGACCGAACTCTGTTTGGATCAGTGTACATCCCCATCACCTTTTTCTCTACCTCCTCAGCAGAATCATTCAAAAAAATTGCATTTCCTAAGGATTTCCCCATTTTTGCTTGCCCATCAGTACCTGGAAAAGTCCCGACGGACGTCGGGATTAAAGGCTCCGGGATAGTAAAAGTATCTCCGAATTGATTGTTAAACTTAATTGCTACATCCCTAGCATATTCAACATGAGCTTTCTGGTCTTTGCCAACAGGCACTAAATTAGCCTTAAAAGTCAAAATATCAGCAGCCATCAGTACTGGATAATAAAACAAGCCAACAGTGTCTTGATTGCCTTGATCTAATTTTTCTTTTAAAGCCGGTTGCTTGGCAATGATTGAACGAGGTGTTAATAAACTTAAGTAATAAGCAATTTCTACTACCTCCGGAATCCTTGATTGAATAAAGAAAGTAACTTTTTTAGGATCCAAGCCAATGGCCAGATAATTAGCCATTAAGCCTCTGATATTGCTTTCTAAGTTCTCTGTTTTATCAAAGTAGGTAGTCAGGGCGTGCAGATCTGCAAGAGGAATAAAAGTTTCATATTGAGCCTGCAAGCTGACCCTGTTTTTGAGCGTGCCAATATAGTTTCCTAAATGAAACCTATCTGCCGTCGGCCTATCTCCTGTTAATATCCGTTTCATAACTAATCCCTAGTGTATCATATTAGGTTTTTTTGCCATTTGGAGAGACTACAGGCTCTAGGATTTCTAATTTCATATTACCTATTCTACCCAAACCTATTTCACCCCAAGGTACAACCAAGGTCTCCATTCTAGGTATAAATGTTACTTCCACACCTGCTCTAGCAACTTCTGAAACCACTAAGGGATACTCCACCCTCTGTCGACCTTTTTGCGAATCGACTTCAATAACCCCCACTAAAGGAGTACCTCTTTTTAATTCTAAAGTTGTATTAATTTGTTCTGGTCTTTCCATATTTTCTCCAAAAACCCATAAAAAAACCGCTCCTATCTTTGAGCGGGTTGTTCTGGTGCTTTATTTTCAAAACCTCTGTTTACTTCAGAGATCTTGCCTCACCAGAACCGCCACCCACTTGGAGGGTGCGTTTTTGGTGCCAATTAATGTAAAAGCAAGATATCTGAAACATCCTTGAGTATTTTAGCAAGCAACTTAAGAATTTGTCAAATACTGGCCACACAAGCCTGGAGTTCTGGCAATAAGAAAAACAGCTTTGCCTAATTTTGAATCCCAACCAAAGCTGCATAAAGCAACAGCAATTGCGCCGTCTATATTTAATGGCAGCTTCTTGCCCTTTTGGGCTTCTAATTCTTTCTCGACTTCTCTCGCTATTTCAACATATTCCTGGCCTAAGTTAGCTTCTGTTAATGTGTTTAGTATCAACTGTGCCCTTGGATCAACTTCATAAATCCTATGCCCAAACCCTGCCATCCTCTTCCCTTCTTTCAAATACTCATCCACCAAGTTCTTGATTCTTTCGTCCAGAGGACGACCAGCCTCTGGCTGGGACTCTTTGAGACTATATAAAAGTTCCATTGCCGGTTCAATAGCACCTCCATGAGAATCAGATATCATGACAACTCCGGCTGCAACTGACTCGGAAATTGTTTTCCCTTCTTTTGCTGCTTTAATTGTCTCAACAGCTGATGGAGTTTCTGGTCCATGATCAATAGAAAGATTTAAAATCAGTTCAAAGATTTTTAGCTGCTGCGAGGTTGGTTCTTTTTCAGATAAAAGCTCAAAAATTAGTTGAGTAAAGCTTTTTTGCTGGGCAACAGTTAAATGGTCTTCATTTCCCCAAAAAGCATTTAATTTTTCATCGTGTGTTATTGTTTTAGCCATTTCTCAACACCTCTTTTACAAGATTTGCTATTTCGTCAAAATTCTCAGCTACCTTAACTCCCGCCTCCTTCAAGACCTGTCTTTTATAATCCGGTCTTCCTCTATTTCCTTCGATAATAGCACCAGCATGTCCAAATTGCACTTCTGAAGGAAGTGTTTGGGTAAACTCTCCGGCAATAAAGGCAACGACTGGTTTCTTGATCTTGCCTGCTCTCACCATCTCAGCTACCTTCTCTTCATAAGTTCCTCCCAACTCACCAAAAATAACAGAAGTTTTGGTTTGGTCATCTTCTTCAAGCTCCATTAAAAAATCAGCAAAATCCATGGAAGCGATCCTGTCTCCGCCAATACCAACAGCCCAAGAAACTCCCAAGCCATTATTTTTAAGATGCAGACCAATCTCTGAACTCATTCCGCCTGATTTAGAGACTATCGCCACCTCGCCCGGGACAAAAGCCCTGGAAGGGTCTGAACCCCCAATTGATCCAATTTTTATTTTTAACTGCGGATTAATTAAACCAACTGAGCTTGGACCGATAACACAAGCGTTATGCTCTTTAGCTAAGGCATAGATAATGCTGCCATCTTTGGTCGGAACTTTCTCTGCTGTAATTAATACCCATTTTAAACCCGCTTCCAAAGCTTCTTTGACTGCCGAGAGAGTATGCATTGGAGGGGTATATAAAACCGTTCCATCGACCAGATCGACCGTTTCTATCGCTTCTTTAACAGTATCAAAAATAGGCACACCCAAAAGAACTTCTCCGCCTTTTCCCGGACGGACACCACCAACTACTTGCATTCCATAAGAAAGCATCCAAGGCAACTCAGTTGAGCCTTGGTAGCCTGTTATTCCTTGTCCCAGAATTTTTGCGCCTTTAGGTAACCGAAACATTTTCCTCCTTTTTGGCGTACTCTTTTGCCTTCTCTGCAATAATTTTTGCCGACTCGGCAATTGATGTTTCAGTACTATAAAGATGCAAGTCAAAGTCCTGAATTTCTTTTTTCAAAAGTTCAAAAGCTTCTTTATCCCTTGGGCCGGCACGCCTAATGACGATAGGAAAATCAATCTTCAAACCGGTCTTTGTGCGTACATTCCGCAATCCTTCAATAAAGCCGGATAAAGTTTCATAAATATCTGTAAGGTTAGCTATGGCACCAACAACCCAAAGTCCATGCAAATTGGGCTTAGAAAGGACTATTTCTGTGAGTTTCTCAACTTTCTCTTTAGGAGGATTGCCGGAATATTCGGTGTAGTTTGCCGGCTTGCCTCCGGCTTTAAGCAAAACATCCATAGCAGTCAAAGACCCTCCTCCACCTGAAGCTAAAACAGCAATATCTCCTGGAAGATCAAAATAAGTTGAGCCCGCAGTCCCCCGATGATCACCTTCGTCTATTTTTTTAGCTAAAATCTCCCGCTCGGTTGGCGTGTACCCTGCAACAAGCCTTGGTGGATATTTCCAATCTTCATGACGGCTTGTTGCCGCATCATCCAGTTTTATTTTGGCATCTAAGGCTATCCATTCTCCGGTTTTGGTTTTAACTAATGGATTAATTTCTAATAGCAAGAAGTCTGTGTCAAAAAATAGTTTAATAAGTTGAGCTATAAGTTCTTGTGGCAACCCAAATAATTGATTTTGATCACTAATTATGTCCAGATTAAGGGGATTTATACTATAAGTATTGGCTTTTCTCTCTTCGATTCCCGTTCCTCCGCTTTCTGAAATAGTTAAAACAGGGCCTCTTGTCTCAGTGTCATAGGAAATAGACACATAATATTCTTTTTCAATTTCGGTCTTTTCTTCAGCTAAAATAATTTCTACTACTTCTTTGTTTACTGTTTTACCAAAAAGCATTTCTAAATTATCAACGAGTTCGTTTTCGTTGTTTGCAAATACAATACCTCCCTGTTCTGCTCTTTTACCGGATAAAACTTGAGCTTTTAAAACCAATGGAAATACAAGTGTAACTCGATCTTCTAAAGAATGAAGTAGTTGTGAGTTTGGAATATTTACCCCTGCAGCTTTTAGTAGATTTTTGCCCTCAAATTCATAGAGAATCATATTTTTAATTTACTAGTAACAGTTTTGTGGCAGGGGTGGGGATCGAACCCACGACCGCAGCGTTATGAGTGCTGTGCTCTACCACTAAGCTACCCTGCCTTCGCCAAAGCTCCGGCAGGTAAACCTGCCAGTACTTCAATAGGGGAATTTTAGCAAAAATCATAAAGCTATACAAATAAAAAGCAGATTAAAAAGCTACTCTGTTTAGGATTCTGCCCAAGAGGGATTGTTCGGTTTTGACAACCTGACCGTTTTCTGCAGAAACAAATGCTTTAACTTTAGTTTTAATTGGAATAATTCCAAGTAATTTATGTTCTTTCATTCCTTCGACAAAGTAACCTAATACACCATCTTGTTCTTCTAAAGTAACCAACTGATTAATACTTGCCAATTCTCCATCTGCTTTAACAGAAGTAACATAACTCATCATTCTTGATGCCAGCATGTTTTTCATTGCCTGGTCCGGTAAAATAGTGACTACTTTAGATCCTTTAGGAGTTGTGACAGTTAGTTCATTTGTTTCTGGGTTAACTTGAAGAGGGAAAGTAGAAACAGCTCCGGCATTATTTTTGAAAAAACCTTGCTTCCCGCTGCTTGTAGAAAGCTTTACTTGATCTTGTAAATCTTTTTGAGCTCCGGCAACACTCCCTCTGCCGCTTAAATGAATCCTAGAAACCGGGACAAATGAGGAAATAACCAAACCTGAAATCACAACCAGAGAAAGTAAAGAAAGCAGTTGCATTGATTTAATGGTAGAAAGATTTTACCTGTTTGTCAATTATGGAAAATGTAACTAGTTAGTTTTGTCCAGCCAAATCGTCATTGCGATGGGCCACTGGCCCAGAAGCAATCTCCTACCGTAGAAGATTGCTTCGCTACGCTCGCAATGACGGACCACTGGAAAGAACTGAATAATTACTGGAAAATCTAGCAATTAACCTTCTTTGAAACCATTATTTTTTTTAATTAACTCTTCAGTCTTTCTTAAATCAGACAAGACTTTTTCTTGTGTTTTTGTGGTATTTATCTTAACTATTCCCTGGTGGTAAGTATTCCATTCCTCTGTAGTAATTTTGTCTGTTGCCCGGGTGATACCAAGACACAAAGCCTGATCTTTCCAGCGGATAATTTTGACAACGAGTTTATACCACAACTCCCGCTCTTCAAGTTTTTCCTGATTGGATTGTTCTCTTAATCTAGCGGTAGGTAATTTAGTCATTAAGGATGTTTAAAGTATAGCAGCTCCGGCCTGTAAATACAAACGAAGTAACTATTCAGTTCTTTCCAGTGGACATGTTATCACGATCCGATGTCCATCGGGAGTGGCGATGTTTTGACCTGACTGCCGGCAAAACATGGATTGCTTCGCTACGCTCGCAATGACGATTTGGTTGGGAAATACTGAATACTTATATATTATCTTAACAACAAAAACCCTCCATTCCTGGAGGGTTTTAACTAAGTTGCGGGGCTAGGATTCGAACCTAGGACCTTGAGATTATGAGCCTCACGAGCTACCACTGCTCTACCCCGCGGTATGGATGTATTTTACCTCATTTAGGATGCTAAAACAAGTTTATAGACACTTTGACAATCGAAAATAGAAGATTGACGGTAGAATTTTGAGAATTGAGAGTAGAAAATTGAAAGGATTACGGCCAGAGGAGTTTTAGCCATTTAAGGTAATTGGGCACTTTTGGAGGTTCAACTTTTTTATATAAATTCACTGTTTTTTCCAACTCTTCTTCTGGAATAATCACTACTGTCTCATTTGGCAAAACCATATTCAACTCATTTCTTGCCTGCTGCTCTATAAAATCAGCTTCTTGAACTTCAGTTAGTCTTTTTTTGAGTCTAACATTCTCTTCCTGCAACTTGCTAAAGTTATCCGCTGCAGCATCTAATCTTTTAGAAGATTGCAGCGCATCATAAATTTGGCGGACTATTCCCACTATGAGGATAAGGGCAACTGTTACAAAAATGATAGTTATTACTCTCCTGATCATAATCTGGTAAATCCGCTTGACTTACTTATCCTTTTAGTTTATTATTATAGGCTGCGTAGGCAATTTAGTTTAGCTTGTAGACTAAATTACTATCGCTTGCTTATAATGGGTTCCTATAGTATAACTATTTTTAATATGGCAACACTTAGAGACGCACATCAACAATTTATTGGACACTTACAAGGCCGGTCACGTGCTGGTGCTACTATCTTAGCTTATGGCAAAGATATTGAGCAACTAGTTTCCTACTTAAACTCAACCGGCAAAGAAGATCCAAAAGAGGTTACTACTGAAGATTTGCAAACTTTCATGAACAAACTCGCCAAAGAAGGTTACACCGCTAAATCTATCTCCCGGAAAACAAATTCCACTAAAACTTTCTTCAAATTCTTAAAAAGCACTGGCATAATCTCTGAAGATCCAGCTATAGACGTTGAACACCCTAAATTTGAAAACAAACCGCCCCGAATTCTATCTCAAATCGAATATCGCGCACTTAGAGATGCAGCACGGGGAGACCTTCGGATTTATGCTATTATCGAGCTTTTACTTCAAACTGGAATTAGAATCGGAGAGCTTGCGAAATTAACCTTAGATGACATTGATTTAAGCGAGAATCCGCCAGCTGGCGGAGCTGCTTTACACATCAAAGCCCAAGAGGGAACAAATGAAAGAACAATTCCTCTAAACCGCCCTGCAGTTGAAGCTTTAAAAAAATATCTAGAGGTTAGGCCAAAAACACCAAATAAAGCCCTTTTTGTCACCAAAACCGGCCGACCACTTCTTATCCGAAATATCAGGACAGCGATTGATAGATATTTTAGACTGGCAGGAATTAAAAATGCTAAAGTTAATGATTTAAGACACACCTGGGTGGCTCATCATTTGGCAGCCGGAACCTCTTTAGTTTTGATCTCAAAACTTGCCGGACACAAAAGAGTTTCGACTACTGAAAGATATCTCCAATTTGTCCAAGGCCGCTCCACTGAAGGCAAAGTGAAACTCGAAGAACTTTAATATTCTCTCTGCGGTAGCAAACTCAAAGGCAAAAAGATATAATCACACTTTACCTTATGGAAAGACTCATACAAATCCCAAGTTTTGATGAATTCACAGAGATTAGATTAGGAACTTTAGACTCTGCAACTTTGCATGTCCCAAAAGGAGGCCGGATCTTTATGGATTCTCTTGGGCCTTGCTTAGGAGTGGTTGGCTATGATTTTAGACATAAAATAATCTTTGGAAGTCATATGGTCATAGATCCAGGTATAGATGAAGAGATTAAAAAATACTTAAGAATTTTAAAACAATCAGGCATTAAACATACTAGAGTGGCTGTTGCTGGGGGAAACTTAGATTTTACACTTCCACGAGGTTATCCTGATTATTTTCAAAAGTTAATTGAAGTCAAATACCGACTTCAGAGAATGCCTGGAATAATAAACTACATCACTCCAGAAAAAGTCGCATCAATATACAGAAGCGACCAACTCGACGTCGTTTATCAAAAAGGGAGGTTTCGGATAAACTATGAAAAAGGAAATGTGGGCGAACCTGGACTCGAACCAGGGACCGGACGTGTATAAGACGTCTGCTCTACCAACTGAGCTATTCGCCCTTTGATCTTGTGGGTATTGTATCAAAAACCTTACAGCTTTGCGCGGGTTGCGATTTCGCCTTCAATCGACATCTTATCCCGGCCATAGGTTAAACGGGAAAGTTCTCTAATAGCCCGGCCAATCTCCGGCCTTCTCATCTTAGACCATTCCTCACAGTTAAATTTAGTACTCATGGAGAACGGCGGAACCGGCTCCCCTTTTACCTGTGTTTTTATATAAGCGTGATAAGCTTCTATGTTAACTAAATCCGCTTCATTAAACACAGGCGTAAATTCATGTTGCAAATAACTTGCATCCGTTACACCAACCCTAAAAGCAACAGTCGTTCCTACGTTTCCGAAAATAGCGTTTTTAATATCCTCCGGCATTTGGCCAATAAACTGGTTGGCGACCACTAAATTCAATTTATATTTTCTGGCCTCAGACAGAATGGTTGCAAAAGAATCAGTAGCAAAATTTTGGAACTCATCAACATATAAGTAAAATTCTTTTCTTTGGTCCTCCGCAACATCAGTCCGAGACATAGCTGCTGCTAAAATCTTTGGAACTAACACCAACCCTAAGAAGTTAGAGTTTTCCTCACCAATCCGACCTTTGGACAAATTCACAATTAAGATCTTTCCAGTATCCATCACTTCTCTTAAGTTAAATGAAGACTCTCCCTGGCCAATAATATTCCGCATCATGATATTAGTAACAAACCGACCGAATTTAGAAACAATATAATCCAGTGTTTCGGATTTATGAAAGTCGGATGTTTGAGCAATCTGGTCTGTCCAATATCTTCTAACAACCGGATCTTGAACATAAGGCAAAAGTTCCCTGACAAATTCGGGATCAGTTAAAATACGTACAACCTCCACAAACGTTCCCCCATCAGGTTTACTCATAATAGTTAACATCGCATTTCGAATAGCGTGTTCAAACCGGGGACCAATGATACCAGTTTTTTGGGGATCATAAAGCTTATACATAAGTCCTATAATCGATGTCACCACAAAGTGTTTTTGCTCCTCTGTATAGGCTTCCAACATGTTCATACCAAAAGGCCGGTCTACATCTCCCGGATCCCAATAGATCACATCTTCTGCTCTATGGGGCGGGATCCGCTCTAACATCTCCTCTGCAGCATCTCCGTGAGGATCGATAAAACAAAGCCCTTTGCCGGCATAAATATCTTGCACCATCATAGTTTTCATAAACTCAGTTTTACCTGTACCAGTTCGTCCGATAATATACATATGTCGTCTTCTGTCCCAATCATCAATAAACACAGGCCGCTCAACCCCTCTAAAGATCGATTTGCCAATATATAAACCACTAGTTGGAATTTTTTCTGGAGCTGGAGCTCTTTTAGCCGGCAACCACTGAATATGCGGGGTTTCTATAGATTTATTAGGAAAATGAAAGATAGATGAAATCTCATCTGGGGTTAAAACCGGCAACTTCCCCATTAGAGGTTGATACCTATTGATAAAATCCTCAATAAAACCTTTTTCTGACTTGATCTTGGCACCAGAAAAGCCGTTATATGGACCACTAAACTGCTCAAAAGCTGATTTAATATTGGCTAAATGAGCTTTAGCTGAATCTTTAGAAGTGGATGAAACAACCACCCGAATAGCTGCATAGAAACCTTGCTTAGATATTTTATTTTCAACAGCATCAAGTTGTTTTTGGTCCGGCGGAGCTTTTGGCTTATCCCCTGTTCCAGGATCTTTTTCTTTTTTAACAAACTTTTTTCCAGATTCTTTCCATTTCCCGTCCGCTGGAGTAATAAGTACTTGAACAGCAGCCCCTTCACCTGGCTGCATCTTACCCAAAGCAGAGGTTAGAGCTGAAAGAGGGTCTGTTGGTAGATCTCTATAAGTTTTAACTGGGAAATAATTTGAGGCTCTTAAAGTATATTGCGTATAGGCAGTTTGACCAGCTTCTGAAAAGATATTGTATTCAGGTACTTCTTTAATCTCTGCATCAGGATAGGCTCCATTGATCTGTTTTTCGATCAAATCCCGATGTTTTTTATGGCAGGAAACATAAAATTTAATCGATTCCGGCAGAGCTACAATCTCAAACGATAGATGTGGCTGGGGCTTTAAAGAGACAAACATCCCTCCGCTTATTTTGATTGCATATAAAGCTCCAAACAACTGCTCGGCTGCATCGATTTTTACTTCATTGCCTTTGGGTACAACTATCTGTAATAAAACAAACTGGAGGCTTTCTTTTTCCCGGTCCCGAAACTTATACCGGGCAATTAAATAGGGGGCCATATAAACTAGCACTCCGGTAATTGCAAAAAGCACCAGTAAAATAGCAGAGGTAATCCCTACCAAAGCCATAATATTAAAACTTCCAGTAGCTACTGTTTGTACTTCCATTTACTTTAATTTTACTTCCTTGTCCGGATGCTTCTTTCTCATCCTCTCCCACATCTTTTTTAAAAAACTTTTGGAGGGTTCTTGTCCGGGCCTGCCCCAAACAGCCCGATCAACAAAATGCTCTACTGTATCCCCTTCTCCTTCAACCTGAACATCCAAAGGAGTTTCTGCTGTCACCGGCTGTACCTGATGATCTTGTCCTGTCATTTGTTTTAACTGTTGCTTTATATTTTGCACAGTTTGATGCTGGACCTGATCGGTTGTAGTTATAGGAATTTGATCTTGAGTAGTTGCCATATGCTCATTATATATTTTTCAGAAAACTATGGCGAGGGGATCAAGCAGTTGTTAGCGCAGTTGCAGGAATTGTTTCTAAGAAGTGCTCAACATCTAAAGCTGCCTTACAACCTGCTCCTGCAGCTGTTACGGCTTGTTTATATACTCTATCTGCCACATCACCAGCCCAAAAAACCCCTTCAACGGAAGTTCTGGTCTCATTTTTTACAACAATATACCCCTTTTCGTCTACTTCAAGCTGGCCGTTTAAGAAGTCTGTGTTTGGTTTGTGCCCTATGGCGACAAATACTCCATCGATTCTTTTTTCTGTGATTTCTCCGGTTTTAACATTTTTGATCCTTACGGCTTGGAGCTTTTCTTCACCGATAAACTCTTCAATCACACTATCCCAAATAAAATCAACGTTTGGCTTGGAACGAACTAAATCTTGCAATGCTGGTTGAGCCCGAAGCTGGTCTCTTCGATGGACAATCGTCACTTTCTTACAGAGTTTAGATAGATGCTGGGCTTCCCGCATCGCAGCATCCCCTCCTCCAACCACTATCACCTCTTTGTCTTTAAAAAACATCCCATCGCAAACAGCACAGGCAGATACCCCCTTACCGATTAATCTCTCTTCTGAAGGAAGACCAAGCCACATGGCTGAAGCTCCTGTGGCCACGATAAGAGCTTTTGTCTTGATTTCCTTTGATTCAGTAGCAATAGTGAAGGGACGGTTTTGAAGACCAACGTTCAGCGCATCTTCATCAATAAATTTGGTTCCAAAGCGCTCAGCTTGCTTTCGCATCTTCAGCATCAACTCAGGCCCCTGAATGCCATCTTCAAAACCTGGAAAATCATCAACATCAGTTGTCAGCATCAATTGTCCACCTGCCTGACGCCCGGCAACAACTAAGGGGGATAAATTCCCTCTGGCAGCATAAACCGCAGCAGTGAGTCCGGCTGGACCAGATCCAATAATAACTAGTTTCTCGACCTTAGTTTCCATGTTTGACTATTATACCTTATCTCCTAATCCTGGCTGATGGGCTAGCGCTTTTTTTAGGAGAGGCGCTCGGAGAAGCTGATTTGGTTGCCTCAGGTGAAGGTGATGGTTCTAAACTAGGCTCCGGACGTGTGGTTTCTACAACAACAGCAGGAGGCGTAGCTGCAGGATTTTCCGAAAGAAACCTGTTTCTTAGCCACACCAAGTAGAACGCGATCAGGACAATAATTAAAATAATTACTACAACAGTAATGTTTCTGCTCAAGATGCTCACCCCTCTCCGGCAGCTGCTTGCTTTTTAGTTTAACATAAGTTTACATTAAACTTAAGGGGGGACGTTTGACCAGTAGCTTTTTTTCACTTATCCGTGGCTATTTTTTAAATCCCTATAAATATTTCAAACAACCTGTTTCAAAAAGTAGTTTCTCCTCTGCCTTACTCTTTTTATGTCTAAATGGGGTTTTGGGAATGTTTATTGTCACTGTTAAAAACGCTTATTTTTCTCAGAGGATCACTACTTTTTTTCTTGGAATCAACCAGCTTTTCTTTTATGTTCCCTTTTATCTAATTACAGGTTTAGCTCTTGGTCTTAGTTTATTTGTAATTGCCAAAGTAATTGGCGGTAAGGGAAGTTTTACAGCTACTTTATGGAATCTCGCACTGGTTAGCCCAAGTTTAATATTTGTAGGGTTTTATAAATTTTTTGTGATTTTGGTTTTGTGGAGCAGTGTTATTTTGATCCGCAGGATGTATCAAACTCATCAGTACTCAATGATAAAAGCTGCGTCAAATGTGCTATTTCCGCTACTGCTCCTCTTACTCATTAAAACTGCACTGTCTTTTTGAAAAATTATTCAAGATAATCCCGAAGTTTTTTAGCTCTGGTTGGGTGTTTTAGTTTCCTGATAGCTTTGGCTTCAATCTGACGGATACGTTCTCTTGTCACCCCAAACTCTTTACCTACCTCTTCTAAGGTTCTTTGCTTACCATCATCTAATCCAAAACGTAGCTGCAACACTCTTTTCTCCCGGGGAGAGAGTGAATCCAGAACCTCATCTAACTGGTCTTTAAGGAGCTCTCTGGTTGCTTGCTCATCAGGTTTTAACCCTGGCGCTTCAATAAAGTCTCCAAGCTGTGAATCATCCTCATCACCAACAGGTGTTGCCAGTGATGTGGGCTCCTGGGAAACCTTAATAATCTCCCGGGCTTTGGAAGCATCAATTCCAAGTACCTCTGCAACCTCTTCAGGGGTCGGTTCCCGGCCAAAGTCCTGCATTAATTTTCTTTTGGTCCGGTTAAAACGGTTGATCGTTTCTACCATGTGAACTGGAATTCGGATGGTTCGAGCTTGATCAGCTATGGCCCTGGTGATGGCTTGTCGGATCCACCAGGTAGCATAAGTGGAGAATTTATAACCTCGCCGCCAATCATATTTTTCAACCGCCCGCATTAAACCGATGTTTCCTTCCTCAATTAAATCTAAAAGACTCATCCCCCGGCCAACATATTTTTTAGCAATAGAAACAACTAATCGAAGGTTTGCAGATATTAATTTATGTTTAGCGGCTTCCTCGCCTTTTTCCGCTTTTTGCGCCAACTCCACCTCTTGCTTAGCATTCAGCAAAGGCACTTTTCCAATATCCCGAAGGTATTGTCTAACTGGGTCAGTAACAGAACCTTCCTCAAGTGCAGCCAAAACCTCCAACTCTCTTTCCAGATCTGTAGTAGTTTTTGTAACCTCTTCTGTTTCTTCTGTAGTTGTTTCAAAAACATCAATGTCGTTGTTGATTAATTGAAGATAAAATTCATCAAGCGCTTCAATATTTTCTTCAGGTTTCGGGAAAAGCTGCATAATCTCTTCTTGGGTTACAAAACCACGCTCTTTTCCCATCTTTAAGAGCTTTTGTGTATCTAAGACACCTGTTTTTGTTTGTTTCTTCATAGGCTTTTAAGCTTAAGGGACAAATCTCGAAATCTTTTATTTAAGATCTCGAGTGTCTCTATTCTATCAAATTCCTGGGCAGATTTAATCTGTAGGGACAATTTTTCTAAAGAAGCCTTAATCAACATCTTCTTCAGCTCTTGTGCTACTACAGCAACCTCCTTAACGAAGGCATCTGAAGCTTCTAGTTTATCATCAATTTCAATTAAGTAAAGTCTATCTACTCTTTCAACTAACTCCTGGGGGACGTTTTTAACAAAATCATTAACATTAAAGGCTTGCCCTCTAAAAGAAATACTATCCAAATACAAAACCAGCAGCACATAAATTTGTCTTAAATACTCATCAGTTAAAAGAGTTTCCGGAAAGCTGGGGACAAAAGTTAAATCTGGAGGAATATGCAGAAGTAAGGCTATTAGATATTCCTCCAGCAGCTTTCTTCTGTTTTTAACTACACCCACATCCTCTTTCTGTGTTTCTAAATTTTTAAAAGTTACTTTTTGCAAAGATAAGCGGACATTATTCATCTCTTTGCGGATTAAGTCGTCTTTTACTTGAAGTAGTGCTGCCAGTTTTTGAATATAATGATCCTGCACCAGCGGATCAGAGATTTTTTGCCAAATTGGCAGAACTTCGGCAAAGATCGCTTTTTTATCGGACGCAAGTTTTGGGTTGTATCTTTTCTCCACTGACTGAAGGTAATAATCATAAATAGGCACAGCCTCAGCAACTGCCCTCTCCCATTTTTTAGGATCTTCTAAACATAAATCCGCCGGGTCTTTTGCACCTTCCACCTGAATAACTTTCATATTTAAAAGAGCTTTATCCGCCACTTCGATTCCGCGCCTGGCTGCGCTATCCCCTGCTAAATCAGCATCAAAACACAAACTCAGGGTTTCTGCATATCTTTTCAACAACTCAACTTGTCCCTCTGTTAAGGCTGTACCTTTGGTGGCAACAATATTTTTAACACCTGTTTGAAAAGACATAATCATATCCATTTCTCCTTCACATAAAATTGCTTCTTTTTTTTCCCTGATTGCATTTTTGCTTAAATGAATTCCAAATAAAAACTTGGATTTATCAAAGATCACGGTTTGGGGAGAATTAATATATTTTGGTTCCCCTTTTCCCAAAACCCGTCCGGAAAAACCTAATATTCTATCCCGGACATCCATGAGCGGAAACATAATCCGGCCCCGGAAGCGGTCATACCCGCCTTTTTTCGACGGCACAACCAATCCCACAGCGATTAGTTCATCTATACTAAAACCCCTTTTTTTCAAAAAGCTTGTCAAAGATTCCCAGGAAAGTGGTGCATACCCTATCCCAAACTGCTTGATAGTTTCATCAGTTAAACCTCGTTTATGTAAGTATTCAAGCGCTTTTTTACCCAACTCATGTTCTGTTAAGATGTAGTGGAAAAACTGCTGGGCTTTTTGGTTAAGCTCAAAAAGCCTCTCTTTAGAATCCCTCTCTTTCGGTTTGGAAGATTTAATAACAATACCCGCTTTTTTAGCTAAAATCTCTAAAGCCTCTTTAAACTCAACTCCTTCTTTTTCCATTATAAATTTGAATACATCGCCTCCTTTTTGGCAGCCGAAGCAATGCCAAATTCCACGATCCGGAGAAACAACAAAGGATGGGGTATTTTCTTGATGAAAAGGACAATTAGCTTTAAAATTTAAACCTGCTTTTTTTAGGGGAAGGTATTCTTGAATTAGTTCAACAACGTTGACTTTTTGTTTGATTAGTTCGATCTCATCCATAGTCCCAATCTCCCAATCGCCCGATCCGCCAGCTGGCGGACGCGGCCACAAGGAATTGTGCGCCGATTGTACCCCAAAAAAACCCCGAAAGCAAGTTTAGAATAGGGACTAGTGACTAGTGAGCAGTGAATAGATATAATATGCAGGTCAGGAGAGGTCGCTTAGTCCGGTCTAGAGCGCGGCTTTGGAAAAGCCGTATCCGCCTTTGGCGGATCGAGGGTTCGAATCCCTCCCTCTCCGCATTTCGGGATAATTAATAATACGTAGCTTTATATTTATGCTAATTGATCTAATCGTAGACAGGAGATTTTATATCAACGGATACTACTTGTTGACATAAGTATATCTATGGTTTACACTATAAATCGTAGATATAGATATTTATATCTTCACTTATGCGCACAGGTAATTACATAACTCAACTTCAAGGACAACTGCAATATAAGGCATTTATTCCTCATGCCTTGCCTTTTAGTGTCAATATGGACGAAGATTTACAAAGTTTGCTTTCAAAAGCTGATCTTGCTCTAGGAAGACTAGATGGTGTAGCAGACATATTACCTAATGTGGATTTCTTTATTTTAATGTATGTCAGAAAAGAGGCAACCTTATCAAGCCAGATAGAGGGAACACAAGCAACGTTTGTGGATGTATTAAAAGCTGAAGCAAGGATAGAAGATGCCGAAGTCCACAAGGATGTTGATGAGGTTTTAAACTACATCAATGCAATGAATTATGGCATAGAGCGGTTAAAAGAATTGCCACTCTCGCTACGTCTTATAAGAGAAATCCATGCTAAGTTATTACAGGGAGTACGAGGAGAACATAAGACTCCCGGTGAGTTTAGAACTTCACAAAATTGGGTTGGCGGTGCAAGTTTACAAACTGCTGTATTTATACCCCCGCCCCATATTGAGATTATGAAATTGATGGGTAATTTAGAGGAATACCTACACAATATTACTCCAACACCCGTGCTAATAAAAACTGGTTTGGTACATGCTCAGTTTGAGACAATCCACCCTTTTTTGGATGGAAACGGAAGAATTGGTAGGTTACTTGTAACATTTTATTTATACCAGCAGGGAATCCTCAGAAGGCCCTTATTATATCTCTCTGATTTCTTTAGAGATCATAGACAGGCTTATTATGATAAATTGAACGCCTTTAGAGAAAAAGAAGATATTGAAGGTTGGTTAAAATTCTTTTTAGAAGGAGTTATTACCACCTCCGAAAAAGCTGTTGACACAGCTAGGGAAATAATAAGCTTAAGAGAAATTTCAGTAGCTAGTGTTGCCAGTTTGGGCAGATCGGCAGAAAAAGGCATGTTACTTTTGAATACTTTATATAGGATGCCAATTCTCAGAGTAAGGGATGTTGAGGCAATTACCTCATTATCAAATCCTAATGCCTTAGTTTTGGTATCTAAGTTTGTTAAGCTGGGAATATTAAAAGAAACCACGGGGTATAAAAGGAATAGGGTATATTCTTATTCAGACTATATCAAATTGTTCTCGTGAGTTTAGAGCGATAATGCTAAAATTTGTTGTGTTTGTTGTAGGGTCTGTATGAACCAAGAGTTTGAAACAAAAGTACTAAATATTCACCCAGAAGAGATTATTCAAAAGCTTCGCAGTTTAGGTATTGATTTATAAAGATCATAACCTTGATCTTCACGCCTTTTCTGTATTAAAGTTTTAATGAATGGATAAATTGAAACTGACCTCTTTACTCCTTCGCTTAGGTTTAATCTTTATTTTTTTATATGCCTCAATTTCAGCTTTAATTTCTCCCGAAGATTGGCAGTGGTATATCCCTGATTGGATGCTAACCTTTGCTCCTGCAAATATTCTACTGCTTTTCCACTCTATAACTGAACTTATCTTGGTCGGCTGGCTAATTTGGGGAAAGAAGCTTTTTTGGGCAAGTCTCTTCTCTGCTTTGGTGCTTGCAGGGATCATTTTATTCAATTTAAACATCTTAGGTATTACTTTTAGGGATGTGGGGTTAGTCTTTGCTGCCCTAGCTCTTGCTGCTTTGCATAAAAAAGATACTCCTGATTCCCTCCTCCGCCCAGAATAGGAGATTCCATAATTTGGTCAATCGTGAATCGTAAATCGTTAATCGTTTTTAAGACTTGTTCTTTAACTTCCTCAGCTTTATCAGGTGGTAAAACTCCTTTTACCAGGTCTTTTTTATCGGCTTCATAGTGAGGTTTTAATAAAGCAATGATTTGTCCCCCTGGTTGCAGAAACTTCTTAACAACAGGCAGAACCAACCCTAGCTTTGTCCAGCCAGCATCAATAGTGACTAAGTCGACTAACTCCGGTAAATCCTTCAGGTGCAGAATGTTTGTTCTCTCCATTACTACAACTCTTGGATTATTTCTTAACTTCCAAGCCAACTCTCCATATGCAGTATCTACTGAATACACTTTAGCTGCCCCGTTTTGAAGCAGACAATCCACAAACCCACCAGTTGAAGAACCAATATCCAGGCAAACCAAATTTTCAATTTTCAATTTCCATTTTTCAATGGCAGCTTGAAGTTTAATTCCCCCTCGGGAGACAAACATACCCTTGTCATCCTTTATCTGCAATGCTTTTTGTAACAACTCCTGATCTTGTTTAAAGCTAAGTTTCTCCAGCGCTTCTTCAGGGGTGAACCAACCTGCCTCACCAATTTCCTCTTGTTGAATATTTATCTCACCTTGAATTTGCTTCATTACAAAAATAGTGACGATTTTAAAAATTTTTTCTCCATCCTGGGTGTACACATAACGTGAATCACCTATTTTTTTAAGAATCTGGGCATCAATCCCAGTCTCTTCCTTAATCTCTCTGGTCGCAGCTTGCTCACTTGTCTCACCAGGATCTAAATGCCCTTTTGGAAAACCCCAGTAATTGACATTAGGATCTTTTAAAGAGGCGTTACGAACCAGTAAAATCTTACCTTCGCTATTAAAAACAATTCCACCTGCAGAAAATCTTCGTTTCATAAATATTTTAGTTCTCGGGCGGAGGGTACAGGATTCGAACCTGTGCGGCGCTTACGCGCCAATAGTTTTCGAAACTATCGTCTTGAACCACTCGAACCAACCCTCCAGATACAAAGAGGCGCTCTCGGCGGGACTCGAACCCACGATACAGGAACCGCAATCCTGAGGTTTATCCATTAGCCTACGAGAGCAACTGTGGGTGTATTTTACAACAAATAGTCCTATTTATGGGGGTTTTCAAGGGGAAAATGCTTCTGCAAGCCTTCTGACCACTTTTCGATCAAACTTTTTGGAGCGATTTCATGGAAAGGCAAGTATTTGGCGCAAACTCTTTTAATCTCATCTATATGATCATCACTCATAATCATCATTAATACCCCAGGGAATCTATAGCGGGTTAGCAGATTTAGTATTTTTGATCCATCTTTTTGAGAAACCCAAAAAGAATCAAGTTCTTGCCAGTGGTAAAAATGGTCTCCAATAGTTACTCCTTGAGTAGAAATCCTATACTCAATCTCATCTGGGGAAACTAAGTTAAAAACATAAACTGCAAAACCTAAAGCCAATAAGGCTAAAAGCAGTGTGGCTCCTCCTAAAAATAGCGCTATTGGAGCGAAAAGAATGACTAAAATAGCTACAGTTGTGTAGTAAGAGCGGTCTTTTTTTCTAAACGGACGAGATGGTGCTTTCCAAGTAATTATGGTCCTTAGCGGATCTTCTTCGTTTGGTGCAGCCAACAGCTCTTTTTCCTCCGGAGCTTCTATTTGTTTTTCTAAAAGATCTTTTTTAAAAAACTGGGGCATTAACTACAGTTTAAGGTTTTAAGACGAAAGTGTAAAGCTATAACACTTTTAAGGTAGATTAAACCCTTTTGTTTTGTTACAATTAGCCACGAGGAGAGATCGCATAGTGGTCGAGTGCGGCGCAGTGCTAATGCGCTGTCCGAGAAATCGGACCGAGGGTTCGAATCCCTCTCTCTCCGCCTTCGGTCGCCGAAGCGACCTTCGGCGGACAACGTCCGCCAGTTGCAAAGGAGACCTTTTGGAGAGGTAGCCAAGTGGTCGTACGGCGTCGGTCCTGAAAACCGATTGGGCGCAAGTCCACGTGGGTTCGAATCCCACCCTCTCCGCTAGTTTTTATCTTGCCAAAGTCAGACCCCAGACTCTTTTAGCACCGGATCTTTTTAAAACAAAACAGCATTCTTTCATTGTTGCACCTGTTGTCCAAACATCATCAACCAAGATAATATTTTTAGAACTTAAGGTTTGGAGATTAGAAAGAGAAAAAGCAGATTTGATATTTTCTCTTCGCTCGTGTGCTTCCAGACCTACTTGAGGTTTGGTATTTTTGGCTTTGACTAAAACATTTTGATACTTTAGTCCGATTCTTTCTGCCAGTATCTGCCCAAACAAAGCAGATTGGTTAAAACCCCGCCAATTTTCCCTTGATTTATGCAAAGGCACAGGCACAACGACCCAGCTCTCTCCTCTATCCTTTTTAATCTCATCGAGCAAAAACGGCTGATTCCGTGCCCAGTAGTCTACTGTTAAATTTACTAAATCTTCAGCTAAAAGCTTCACCCGTTTATACTTCAGCTTCTGAATCGCAGTTTTTAGTGGTTTTTCATACAACCCCAAACTCCATAAACCATCTAATCCGTATTTTCTTTGGCAAACAGGATGTACTACTCCTCCAATGGAAGCTCTTCTACAAGAAGGACAAATTAGCTCCTTTTGTCTGATTTCTTGAATACAAGAATCACAAAAGAAGCTACCTATTCCTTTACAACCTACGCATTTTTTAGGAAATATAAGATCTAAAAGCATACCTTAAGAATACATCAAAACCTGTATTCTAGGAACGAACGCAACCCTTAGGGCAAATTAAGGTGTGTGTTAAATACTTCCTGAGCTGTCTTGTATTGTAGTATTTTCCTGGGCCTG
>Ga0209211_10001699_pt1 | contig 40682 bp, 42 predicted proteins | sample RifGroA2_FD_183992 | JGI IMG/M metagenome (GOLD analysis project Ga0209211, IMG submission 183992) | Groundwater microbial communities from Rifle, Colorado, USA - Groundwater A2 (SPAdes) (version 2) | ecosystem: Environmental > Aquatic > Deep subsurface > Groundwater | place: Rifle, Colorado...
GCCAAGATTGAAACGACCCATGCCGAAATTCTAGAATTATTTTTTGAATTGGGAGCCAATGAAGAGCAGGCAAATTTCGAAACTGTCTATGCAATTGGGCGGGAAGGTAAAGCTTTCAAGAATTTAGGCGACAAGTCTTCCGACCTTTCTCCTCTTTTAGATGTAATTTTGGAAAAAGTGCCGGATGCGAGCTCGTGTCAAAGACGGTCTTTGACAGACTTGTCAAAGACCGTCTTTGACACCAAAATGTCTGCGCAAGTTTTTAATTTAGGTTATGATAATTTTTTGGGCAGAATGGCAGTAGCGCGAATTTATTCGGGATCTATTTTGTCTGGAAATCAAATTTTTATAAAAGGAGAAAATGGAATACGCCAAAGTAAGATAACGAAACTTTTTTCTTTTGAGGGTATAACTAGAAAGGAAGTAGATTCTGCCACTTCTGGCGATATTGTACTTTTGGCTGGAATTCCGGATATCTATATAGGGGAAACATTGTGTGAGGATGAAAATTTAGAGCCACTGCCTCATATTGCGATTGACGAACCAACTTTGTCTCTTAATTTTTTAGTAAATGATTCCCCATTCGCTGGTCGGGAAGGAAAGTTTGTGACCTCTAGACAAATTAAAGAAAGATTGGAAAAAGAGTTAGAAATAAATGTGGGATTGAGAGTCGATTTTTCCCCGGAGCAAGGCGATAAAAAATTTGGACCAAGTTTTTTTAAAGTTTATGGTCGAGGAGAACTCCATATAGCTATCCTTTTGGAGTATATGCGTCGGGAAGGTTTTGAAATGCAAGTTTCTCAGCCGGAAGTTATTATCAAGGAAAAAGATGGAATTAAGACAGAACCTTATGAAGAGTTGGTGATTGATGTTCCGATGGAATTTTCGGGTGGAGTGATAGAAAAAATTGGAAAACGACGTGGAATTATGAAAGATATGGTAGAGAAACAAAATGTGGCAAGAATCATTTTTGACATACCGACTCGTGGATTATTGGGATATCGGGGAGAATTTATTATAGATACTAAAGGTGAAGGAATTATGAGTTCAAGGGTTATTGGATTTAGAGAATACGCAGGAGAAATAAAAAAACGGGAATATGGTTCTATGATTTCGATGGTTGCTGGCAAGGCAGTGGCTTTTTCTCTTGCAAATTTACAGGAACGTGGTATTCTATATATAGAACATGGAACAAAGGTTTATGAGGGAATGGTTGTGGGTAATGTTTTGAAAGGAGATGATATGTCCGTGAATCCGACCAAAGGAAAACAACTTACCAATATGCGAGCTTCCGGAACTGACGAAGCGATAACCTTAAATCCTGTTTTTGTTTTAAATATCGAGCGAGGTTTAGAGGTTATGAATGAAGACGAATATTTAGAGATTACTCCGAAATCTGTTCGACTTCGTAAAAAATACCTAACTGAGCTTGATCGAAAAAAAAGTAAAGTAGAATAAAAATTACCTGTCCCGTACGAAATTTTTGATTACGGGGCATAAAGATAAAGATTATTAATTAAAATTTTGTACTGGGATGTCAACAATATCTTTTCAACCCAAAAAAATTACTAAAAAAATAACTTCCCAGCTTCAAGATCGCGCCTCTGATGTTGTGATGAATCGTTTTGGTTTGACGACTCTTGGAGAAAAAAAGACTCTGGAAGAGATTGGCAAGAAATATAACATTACGAGAGAGCGGGTTCGGCAAATTGAAGAGTCAGCTCTCGCTTCTATTAAAAAGTCGAGTGTGTATCGAGCAGAGCAGGCAGTTTTTGATGAACTTAAACAATTATTGCACAAACTAGGATCAATCGTTGCGGAACATGAACTACTACCTTATATATCAAAAGATAAAACAACTCAAAATCACGTTCATTTTTTCTTAACGTTGGGAGATGCTTTTAATAAGTATCGCGAAAATGATCATTTTTACACTCGTTGGAGTGTAGATAATGAGATAACCGAAAAAGTTCATGATTCTCTAAGAAAGCTTTATGCCAGCTTAAGCGATGAAGATCTTGTCTCAGAAACAGAGATGATTAGAAAGTTTCTTGATCATCTGAAAGATACGGCTCTAGAATATAGGGATGAAGAAATGGTTCGAAGATGGCTTTCTATGTCTAAAACTGTGGCTAAAAATCCTCTAGGTGAATGGGGTAAATCAAGTTCTCCCAATATTCGTGTTCGAGGGGTAAAAGATTACGCTTTTCTGGTTATGAGACGTCACGGAACGCCCTTGCATTTCAAGGAAGTTGCAGATTCTATCTCTAAAACTTTTAATAAAAAAATTCACTATGCTACTTGCCACAATGAGCTTATTAAAGATCCTCGATTTGTTTTAGTTGGTCGAGGAATGTATGCTCTTTCCGAGTGGGGCTACAAGAAAGGCATTGCTCGGGAAGTTATTGCAGATATCTTAAAAAAAGAAGGACCCTTGGGAAAGGAGGAGATAGTTCTAAAAGTGAACAAAGAAAGATATTTCAAAAAGAACACTATTTTAGTGAACCTTGCGAACGAAAAATATTTCAAAAAGAATAAAAGTGGACTTTATACCCTAGTTTAGATAAAATGGAAGTATGGCTGAGTTTTTAGATGCTATTGAAAATGGGATAATAAAATATTGGTTTTGGCTGGTGATCATTGTCCTAGTATTTTTCCTTTGGAAATATAATTTATTGAGTGGCGCCATAAAAGGTCTTTTACCTTTAATCGGTGTAATAGCGCTTGGTCGCATTGCTTGGATTTTTTGGTTGCACTATATTCAACAAGATTTTATTTCTGGTATTGATTTTGTGTTGCTTGAGATTATTCCTCCGCGCGATGTTTTGCGGAGTCCTAAAGCCATGGAACTTTTTATCACCAATGCTCTTTATCATATGAGTAATAAGGGTGGAAAAGAAGAGTATTGGCAAGGAGCTGTTTGGTTTTGGTTTTCTTTAGAGATTGCTTCGATTGAAGGACAAGTGCATTTTTACATCCGCACGCCAACGCGGGTGCGAGATTTAATTGAGACGCAAATGTACGCTCAATATCCTCAGGCCCAAATCAAAGCGGTGGAAGATTATACTTTGGCGGTTGATGAGATTTCAAAAGATAGCGCTTGGAATGGTTGGGGGTGTGAATTTAAATTAGTAAAACCTGAAGCTTTTCCTTTAAAGACCTATGTTGATTTTGGACTAGATAAAGATCCAAAAGAAGAATTTAAAGTTGATCCTGTTTCTCCAGTCGTGGAACTTTTCGGTTCACTTCAAAAAGGAGAACAAATGTGGATGCAAATTGTTATTACCCCTTCAAAGAAAACATATCATACTCACGGTACTTGGTTTGGACATCATGATTGGGTAGCAGAATCTAAACTTCAATCAATAAAGTTACAACTTCCTTACACTAATATCAAAGAGATTGGTGAATTTGATACCAGAGCCAGGATAGAAATTCGTACTCCAGACCACCTAAGGAATATCGTGAAAGCAATGAATGACAAAATTTCTAAGCTCGGCTTTGAGACTGGAATTAGGGTATTTTACACAGCAAAGAAAGAAGCATTTAATATGAGTAACCGAAGAAATCTGCGTCTAATTTTTCGTCAATACGCAAAACCTGATTGCAATCAATTGGAGCGTATAAATTCAAGTCAAGGAGACCGTTATAGTGGTATCTTTACCGCTTCAAAGAAGACAGTTATGATGTTGGCTAATAGAATGCTTAATGAATACAGAGAACGTACTTTTTTTCACGAATCTATGCGACAGAAAGTTTTTTCCCAACATTATTGGCATTGGCCTATCGACCAAGTTTTTACTTTAGATGCCATTATTAAGGCCTATGTTCATAATCAAACTTTTGTTTTGAATGTAGAAGAGTTAGCAACTATGTGGCATTTCCCAGGTCAGATATTGAAAGTTCCTACTCTAGAACGTATCGAATCCAAAGAAGCTTCTCCACCTACAAACTTACCGACATAATTTACTTGTCCCGTACTAAATTTTTGAGTAAAACCAATGATCATTTTTAATAACAATTTAAAATTTTAGTATTGGGATGCAGAACAAAAATATTTTTTATGCGTTAGGTCTAATCGTCTTTTTAGTATTTTTAATTTTTTTCTTTTTCAGCGCCCCAAAAAGTTTCCCGGTGGGAATCATAATAAATATAAATCAGGGAGAGAACTTGCGAGAGGTGTCTTTAAAATTAAAAGAGGAACAGATTATTCGCTCCAGACTTGTTTTTGAAGCTTTCGTAATTATTTATGGCGGAGAGAAGCATTTAATATCTGCTGATTATTTATTTGAAAGTAGATTATCAGTTTGGCAGATAGCTAGACGCATATCAAAGGGAGAGCGCCATTTAGCGCCAGTAAAAGTTACAATTCCAGAAGGATTTAACATTTCCGAGATAGCTCAGGTTTTTACTTCAAAATTATCTTATTTTAATCAAAATGAATTTTTATTAATGACTAAAGATTTAGAGGGTTATCTTTTTCCGGATACATATTTTTTCTTTACGACGGATGGTGAAAAAGAAGTGCTTAAATCTATGACTAAAAATTTTGAGAAAAAAATTGCTCTAATTCGTCCAGAAATTATTTCTTCCGGAAAAACCGAAGAAGAAATTATAAAAATAGCTTCAATTATTGAAAAAGAAGCAAGGGGTGATCTAGACCGAGGATTTATTTCCGGAATTTTATGGAACAGGTTAAAAATAGATATGTTGCTTCAGGTTGATGTTGCGCCGGAGACTTATAAAAAAAAAGGTTTGCCTCAAAATCCGATTTCTAATCCGGGGTTAAAATCGATTTCAGCCGCTATTCATCCTCAGATTTCTTCTTATTTTTATTTTTTATATGACAAAAAAGATAATATTCATTATGCAAAATCATTTTCTGAACATAGACAAAATGTGCTAAAGTATTTGAAATGAAAAAAAAGACTGTATTTATTGGGCTTTCTGGTGGGGTTGATTCTGCTGTGAGTGCTACACTGCTTAAAAAACAAGGATACGAAGTCGTTGGGGTTTTTATTAAAACTTGGCATCCAGATTTTTTGCCCTGTAATGAAGAAGCAGAACAGCGTGACGCTATGCGGGTGGCGGCGCATTTAAACATTCCATTTTTGACTTTTGATCTTGAAGATATCTATAAAAAAGAGGTTGCTGATTATCTGATTTCTGAATATAAAATCGGAAGAACTCCCAATCCAGATGTAATGTGTAACAAAGAAGTAAAATTTGGAGCATTTTTCAAGAAAGCTATTTTGATGGGAGCGGATTTTGTGGCAACGGGGCACTATGCAAAAAATGAAGAAAGTACTTTTTTGAATGGTCTGGCTGGGAGAGGGACCCAGAGAACCGAGGACCTGAAAAAAAGTCACTTTCCTCATTTTTTGCGAAAGGGCGTTGATTCTTCTAAAGATCAAAGTTATTTTCTCTGGACTCTTAGACAAAAACAACTGAAAAGAATTTTATTTCCGATTGGGCATTTAAAAAAAATGGAAGTTCGTAAATTAGCAAAGAAATTTAATTTACCAGTGGCAGAAAAAAAAGATAGTCAAGGTATCTGTTTTTTAGGAGAAATAGATCTAAAAGAGTTTTTGAAACACTATATTAAATTAAAAAAAGGAAAAGTTCTTAACGAAAAAAGAGAAGAAATCGGTTATCACGATGGAGTATTTTTTCATACTTTAGGTGAACGGCATGGTTTTATGATTACAAAAAAAAGTCCCAATGATGGAGCCTATTATGTTATTGGAAAAGATGTAAAAAAAAATATTTTGTTTGTGTCGCAGAGCAAAAACAGAAATCCTCTTCAAAAGAGCACGGATATTTTTTTGCTAAAAAATTCCTCGTGCTTGCGCCAGTCGCGCTCCCAAGTCTCTTTTGAAGAGGATTTCTGTTTTTGCTTAGAAGATACGAATTGGATTTCTAAAGTTCCAGAATTAAATAAAAACTACACAGCGCAGATTCGTTATCACGGAGAATTTTTCTCTTGTAAAGTAAAATGTTCAACACTCGGTGTTGCACAGGTGATTTTTAAAAAACCAGTTTTAGTTGCTTCTGGTCAATCTTGTGTTATTTACGATAAAGACGTTTGTTTGGGTGGGGGGGTAGTGAAATGATTTCTTCTCTTTTTCCCTGTCTCATTATATAATGTCAATATGATTCAATTTTTAGCAGGAAATAGTGATAGTGAGATTATAATAAAATTATTGGTAGCAGTAGGACTTGGAATGTTGATAGGGGGAGAGAGATTGTTGGCGCACAAGGAAGCTGGGATGAAGACGCATGCTTTGGTCTCTCTCGGTTCAGCAGTTTTCATAATTATTTCCGAAATGATTGTTATGAAGTATGCCAGTAGTGGAAATTTTGATCCAACCAGAGTTGCTTCGCAAGTAATTGTTGGGATTGGATTTTTGGGAGCTGGTTCTATAATCCTTCAGGGGAATAAACTCTTGGGTTTAACTACAGCCAGTGGTCTTTGGGTGACAGCTGGTATTGGAATGGCTGCTGGATTTGGGTTTTATGGTTTAGCGGTGATTACTACTATTCTTGTGCTTCTGGTGCTAATTTTGATGAATGTCTTAGAGAAACCTATCAGGAAAATTTCCGATAATATAGATAAGCTTGATGTTAATTAAGATAAAAATATGCAATCCCGTTAGAAATTTATTTTAAATGATTTTTAATTATTAAATTTAATATGGAAAAGAAAAATGAAGTTATTTCTAACGGGATGCAATCAGATGAAATTCGGTCAAGATTTTTAAAATTTTTTGAAAATAGAGGACATAAAATAATTCCTTCTGCTTCTCTGGTCCCGGAAAATGATCCGTCGGTACTTTTTACAACTGCGGGCATGCAGCAGTTTAAACATTATTATACTAATCCTGAAAGTGCAGATAAAGATTTTGGTGGTCGAAATATTGTTACTGCGCAAAAGTGTATTCGTACTGGAGATATAGATGAAGTCGGTGATGCTACGCATTTAACGTTTTTTGAAATGCTTGGGAATTTTTCTTTTGGTGGGTATGGCAGGCGCGAAGCGGTAGAATATGCGCATGATTTTATTGTTAAAGAACTTGGTTTAGAAATTTCTTATGTAACTTTTTATAAAGGAAGTAAAAATGTTCCAAAAGATGAAGAATCAGAAAAAATTTGGAAAGAAATTGGGATTAAAGATGTAAAAGAGGAAGGGGAAGATGTTTTTTGGGGGCCGACTGGAGACTCGGGTCCTTGCGGGCCAACCACGGAAATTTATTGCAAGAATGCTGATGGCGAAGATGTGGAAATCTGGAATATAGTTTTTAATGAATATTTTTGTGAGGGTTCTCGCGAAAAATTAGACAAAGGTGAAGCTAAATTAAAAAAATTAGATGTATTAGGCATTGATACCGGTATGGGTTTTGAGCGACTTCTCGCAACAGCGCAAAAAAAGAAGAGTGTTTATGAGACGGATGTTTTCAATAATGAAAAAACTAAAGAAGAACGAATTGTCGCCGATCATATCAAGGCTTCTCTTTTTATTATTTCAGATGGTGTAATGCCTTCTAATACTGGGGCTGGTTACATTCTTCGAAGATTGATTAGGCGAGCGGTTAGATTTTCCAAACAACCACTAGCTCAAGAAGTTGAAAAAATTAAAAAGATTTATGAAGGAGTGTATGTTTTTAACGATAAAGGTGAAATAGAGAAGGAGGAAATTAAATTTAGACAAACTTTGGAGCACGGATTAAAAGAATTTGAAAAAGATACAGACCCATTTATACTTTTTACCACTTACGGTTTTCCAATAGAGCTAACTCTTGAACTTGCCAAAGAAAAAGGAAAAATGGTTGATTTGGAAGATTTTAATAAAAAAATGGCAGAACATCAAAAACTTTCTCAAACATCTTCTGTTGGAATGTTCAAAGGGGGTTTGGCAAATCATAATGAAAAAACTATCAAACTTCATACTGCGCATCATTTACTTTTGGCTGCCCTGAAGGCAGTTATTGATCCAAACATAAAACAAAGAGGAAGCAACATTACCGAAGAGCGTCTGAGAATAGATTTTCTTTGTGATCACAGACTAACTGATGAAGAAAAGAAAAAAGTGGAAGATTGGGTCAATGATAAAATAAAACAAGGTTTAATAGTTACAGCCAGGAATCTTCCTTTACATTTTGCTCAAAAAATAGGAGCGGAAATGGAATTTGGAGCAAAGTATCCTGATATGGTGTCTGTGTATTTCATTGGTCTAGGAGAAAATTACGAGGCTGTTAGTAAAGAATTTTGTGGTGGTCCACATGTTACAAATACATCTGAGCTTGGAACTTTCAAGATTCAAAAAGAAGAAGCGGTAGCGAAAGGAATTAGACGGATTAAAGCTATACTCAAGTAATTTACCTGTGCTATAATTAATTAGATGGGAATTTTTTGGGGGAATAAAAATAAGGATAAAGAAAAGTTGGCGCTAGTTTTTGATTTTGGATCTTCTTCGGTGGGAGGGGCGCTTTTTTGGACCCAAAAATCTGGAGTTCCCAGAATGGTTTTTTCCACTCGGGAACAAATAGTTTTAGAGAAAAATATCAACCCAGATAGATTCTTGTTTTTAGCGATAAAGTCTTTGGAAATTGTTGCTAATAGAATTTATTCGATGAAACTAGGCGCGCCGGAGACAGTTTTTTGCGTTCTTTCTTCATCTTGGTATGTTTCTCAAACCAGAATTATAAAACTTGAAAAGAATGCGCCTTTTGTGTTCACCGCAGAACTGGCTGATAGTTTAATTCAAAAAGAAATAGCTCTTTTTGAGGAAGATCATTTGGTAAAATATTTAGATACGAAGAGCCCAGCTAAATTAATTGAAATGAAAAATATTAAAACAATGTTGAATGGTTATGAAACATCGATTCCCTTGGATCAAAAAATCAAAGAACTGGAAATGACTATTTTTATCTCAATGAGCCCAGAGCAGATTTTAAAACTAATAAAAAAGACAATCAATAGGTATTTTCATTTTGGGAAAATAAAATTTTCTTCTTTTGTTCTGGCGTCTTTTGCGGTGATACGTAATCTGCGCATCGATCAAGAGAATTTTATCTTAATTGATATTGGAGGGGAAGTGACAGATATTGCTATGGCAAAGAAGAATATCTTACGTGATTCGATTTCTTTTCCCTTGGGTTTTAATTTTATGATCCGGGGAGTTGCCTCTCTCTTGAATTGTTCGCTCTCTGAAGCCAAATCATATTTTTCTCTTTTTAAAGATGGGCATGCGACAAAATCGGTGGCAAAAAAACTTGGTCCGATTATAGATAAATTAAAAATGGAATGGCTGCTTAAGTTTCAAGAATCTTTATCTAACCTCTCTAATGATATTTCTATTCCGTCTATTATTTACATAACCGTCGAGAAAGATTTAGCTGAATTTTTTTCAGAAATAATTAGAAATGAACAATTTAATCAATATACTTTGGCTGAATCAAAGTTTGAAGTTGTTTTTTTAGATGCCAATGTTTTTCATGGGCTGGTGGTCTTTCAAAAGAATGTAATTCGTGACCCATCTTTAATTATTGATTCTGTCTACATTAATCAATTTTTAATTGACTCTATTTATTCCACTAAAAGAGACGAGATAGAGCCGATATAATTTTTATGTCAAAAAATTTACTACAAGATATGATAAAAGTAAAACGTGTTAGTCGAGAGGCGCAAGCGCCCCAAGAGGAATTTCGTCCTGAGAGGGTAAAGCAAGGAAGAGAGAAACCTAAAGGTCCTCGATACACACTCTGGTTTGTGGTGATTGTCTCTCTCATATTTTTTCTTTTTGCCATTTCCTATCTATTTTTAAAAATAACGGTTACTATAAATCCAAGAATGCAAGATGCGGTTTTGAATGAAAATTTATCTGCCAGTAAAAATGGAGAAGCCGAGACCTTACCTTTTGATTTGATAGTTATTTCCGGAGAAGAAGATAAAGTAGTTCAAACTACTGAGAAAAAAGATGTTTTGGAAAAAGCTCAAGGCGTTGTTTTGATTTATAATAATTTTAGTTCTGCTTCTCAAAGACTGGATATAGATACTCGATTAGAAGGTTCAAATGGCAAAATTTATAAAACAAAGAAACAGATAGTTGCGCCGGGAATGAAAGGTAAAACTCCTGGGTCTGTCGAGGTGGGTGTTTATGCGGTCGAAGGAGGCGAAGAATATAATAGTGGTCCGCTTGATTTTACAATTCTTGGTTTTAAAGGAACACCTAAATATTCTAAATTTTACGCTAGATCTAAGAATGAAATCACTGGTGGATTTAAAGGAAAATCTTCTTTTATTTCTGAGAATCAAAAAACAAGTGTGATCGATGAGATGAGAACAGCTCTTCAAGCAAAACTTTTCAAAAAAGCCACAGGCCAGATTCCCAATGGATTTATTTTATTTAAAAACGCGGCTTTTCTTGAAATAGATGACAGTGATTTTGGACTTACTTCTTCTAAAGACGAGATGTTGCCAGTGAAACTCAAAGGCACATTATATGGTTTTCTTTTTGATGAAACGAAACTAGTAAAAAAACTTGCGGAGAGTGATATTGATGGATATGATGGCAGTTTGGTATATTTACCAAATATTAAAGATTTAACTTTCTCTTTATTGAACACCAATCTATCGGACGGACAAGAGAAAGGGGACTCCTCTGCTAAAAACAATATTTCTTTTGGGGAGGTGAAAAACATAAATTTTAATTTAGCAGGGGCTACAAAAATTGTTTGGAAGTTGGACGAAAATAAACTCAAAACCGATCTTTTGGGTAAATCAAAGGAAGATTTTAACCAAATATTGTTAAAGTACCCCAATGTTAATTCGGCTGATTTAGTAATTAGTCCTTTTTGGAAAATGTCCTTTCCCGATAAAGTAAAAGATATAAAAGTAATCGTGAATTATCCAAAGTAATTTAAGAATCTTCTCCTTGACTTTTTCGTATGTTCGTGCTATGCTCATAACCAAAGAGGCTCAAAACTAACAAAAAGAGCCTTGTTTGTAAACGTCCTTTGACAGTCAAATAGTTTGTCAGACAACCTTCCATTGGAATGGAGGGGTTGTATGATTGTTGAACGGACACGACGGAGAACAAAAATATGAGTACTAGACTTCCAAATTCTGATCGACCCAACCCATGGTTCTGGGGTGGGGTGTTGGTGGTGGTTGTTGCGACTGGCGTGTTGTACTATCGCGAAAAACCGACACCAACAAAGCCGGCAAAGGTGCTGGCGGTGGAAACCAACGCTGTGCAACCGGCAGAAGTGCCGGTGGCGGAAACCAACAACACAGTCGTCGAGCAATCGGCGGCAGTGGAAGAAACCACAACCAATGTGCCCCCGCCTGAAGAGGTGGCAGTCGTCACAAACAACACTTTCGTGCCCGGGTTCACCGATTTCAAGGTGAAGTAGGCGCAAGTAAGCAACCAAACCAAAAAAGTAGTAGCAAAATGAAAAAAATTCTCATCAGCATATGTCTGTTGGCCAGCACCTTTGGTGCTCGGGCAATCCAACAGGATTTGTCGTTCTTGACGAACCGTGCGGGACTTGTGTCCTACGAACTTCGTCAAGTAATTAATGTCGCCGTCTCCGCTTACGCCGAGACGAGCCCTAACCCCTACGGAAACACTGTCTGGGTCGCCCATACCGGGGACCCGACGGTTCAGTCGCTCGCAAAAACGGCAGGTGCAGTTCAGTTCGACATGAGTGTGGCCGATACCAATGGCTACCTCTGTGTAAATGTTGGACTTTACGGACCGCAGTACAAAGGTCAACCGTACACTCCGCTTTTTACGGCGGGTGTGTGTGGAAAACCTTACTTCTCCTACGATCCAAGGACTGGAGCAGGTGTCTGGAAGTTGCCCTCTGAAAATTCGCAACCCGAGATTTATCTTGCGTCACGGGTTTTCATCAGAGCGCCGGGCATCAGTTATGCCGCGCTCATCACCACTAATCGCTGGGGAGGTTTTACGGCCCGGCAATTGGATGTCGATTATCAGAACGAGGGGTTCTGGTTTGAAGACAACATGTGCGGCAGGGGCAGCCTTGTCGTCAGTGGATGGGAAGAAGACGAAGGAGGTAATTGGCATTACGCAGAATACGTTTACGATCTGCGTGGCGACGGCCAGAAGCGTCTTCCGACTGCGGTGCAAATCTCCATTCTTCTTCGGGATTCCGAAGACATGAGAGATTTCGGGCTCAATCCCGATTGGCTCGGGACGTGGATGTACACGTCAACATATGATACCCGCAACAATGGGTCAATCACATACGGCAAGGTGCCACTTCTGATCGGCAAGTTTGACAAAACGGTTCTCGCGAACCTCTATGTTGGCTCGTCGATTGGAAACGCTACCGGTTTTAAGGTGATGAACCTGACTACTGGCGTCGAAAAGACGCTGAACGTTCTCAACGATATGCAGTATGCAACGTTCGAGTTTCATGCGGGGGTCTATCATGTCATTCCCCTTGGGATCAATGTTACCTCAGATTGGTGGTTCATCGATCAGATTCTTGGAACTGGCGGTGGAGGCGGTTCTACGACCACCACGCCATCGGTTGTCGAGGAGAAGTAATCCTCGTCGCAACGCCGGCGCCGTAACGGCAAAATCGCATGTTCCCGCGAAAAAGTGGAACTCATTTACTGGGTCGGTTGCGAAAGCAATCGGCCCTTTATTTTTGGTTTTTTATTAGGATAAAAGTAAAAAATATGCTATAATAAAATTATGAAATTCAGACAAGCTTTGTTTTGGGATACGAATCCAAAAAAGATTGATATAAAGAAACATGCTCGTTACATTATTGAGCGAGTTTTGGAGTTTGGTCATCCAAACGAAGTGGGTTGGGTATTCAAACATTATCCGAAACGAGTGATCAAAAAAACCTTAAATCTTCCAAGAGTGCAATTAAATCCTAGATCAAAAGCATTATGGTCATTGCTAGTAAAATAAAAAATCATACGAGTTCGTTCCATTTTGAAACTTTGCCAAAAGTAACGCTGGATGCGCTTCAAAAGTGCGCTGGGATAAGTTTTTTTTCTCGAAGTAAATGGTATCTAGCAGGTGGTACCGCTCTTGCTTTGCAGGTGGGAAATAGAAAGTCTGTCGATTTAGATTTTTTTACAGAACGAGAAAATTTTGATGGGAAGAAAGTAGAAGAATTATTAAACGGTCAAGGGAAATGGGTAACTACGTCTAAAAGTGAAGGAACATTGTACGGCGAATTCTTTGGGGCAAAAATGAGTTTTATTGCGTATCCTTTTTTTATGCCCGCTACGCCAATGCGTAAGTACGGTAAAGTTGCAATGGTGACACCTTTTGATATTGCGGTGATGAAAATTCTTGCTATTTCTCAACGCGGTCGCAAGAGAGATTTCTTTGATCTGTATTGGATTTGTCAAAATGTCCAAGCATTGTCTGAAATTATTCCGCGAGTCCATAAGCAATACAACATGCATCAGAATATTATCCACATTTTAAAAAGTCTAGTATATTTCAAAGATGCTGAAAATGATCCAGAGCCCGAAATATATTTCAAGGCGAACTGGAATACAGTGAAAAAGTTTTTTATTAAAGAAATACCGATAATTACATATAAAGTAATGAATTTAAACTAGTTATTTATTAACATCTGCTCCATCAGAATTGCATTTTATTTTAGGTATGATATGCTTTTCTTGTAGTTTCTCATTTAGCGAAAAGAGTTTCTACATTGCTCGTCAGAAGTTTTAGTGTAGGCGAGAGATTTTATTAAGTAGTTTTTTGTCCTTTTTATTAAAAAAGGAAGAAGATAAGTTATGGCTACAAAGCTATATGTAGGGGGACTCCCTTACAGCACAGTCGAGAATGCTCTCAAAGAGCTTTTCGCGCAGGCTGGAAACGTTGTTTCCGCTGTGATTATTATGGACAAGATGTCTGGTCGTTCAAAAGGTTTTGGATTCGTAGAAATGTCAACAAACGATGAAGCTCAAAAAGCTATCTCGATGTTTAATGACCAAGAATTCGAAGGACGCAAACTCACGGTCAATGAAGCTCGTCCGATGGAAGCTCGTCCACCACGAAGTGGAGGCAATGACCGAGGCGGTTACGGGGGAGGAGGTGGACGCCGAGAATACTAAACTATATTTATACTTTAGAATCAAAAAACCGCCTCCGAGCGGTTTTTTGATTTTTTGATATTGTCTACTATCTTTTACATATGTTCGAGTTGGTAGACAAAATAAATTCAAGGAAATAATTATTATTTGCTGAAAAAGCTTTTTCTTGTTATAGTTTTTCCTATTGAGCGTGTAGTTCAGTGGTAGAACGCTGTCCTGATAAGACAGAGGCCGATGGTTCGATCCCATCCACGCTCACCAAATAAGAATAACTAATTTTTCAATTTGCATCTCACCCCTTTTTCCCATATACTACATACATGAACTGGCAACCAGTGATAATTTTTTACGTTAAGACAACTGCATGGGTTGTATTGCCTTTGGTTATAGGTCTAATAGTAGGTAATTTCACAAAAAACCAGATGTTTTTCTTTATTTCTCTGATGGTAGGTTTTGGTATTACTTGCGCTGGCATTTATAAGGAAATTAAAGAATACAAAAAGACTTTAAACAATGGCAACAAATAACACAAACCAAATTACAGAGCAACCAATTCACGAAACGACTATTTATGCAGAACCAGTTTTTCAGATTGGCAGTTTTCAAATTACCAATTCTTTACTGAATTCCTGGCTGGCGGTTTTGGTTATTATTGTTTTTTGCATGGCGCTTCGGCTAAAGCTAAAACAAATTCCGGGTAAAATCCAGCATATTTTTGAAATTCTTTTAGAGGGCGCGTTGTCACTCTGCGATCAAGTGACAAATGATCGCCAGCTAACCCTCAAAATTTTTCCTTTAGTTACCTCATTATTTATTTTTATTTTGGTAAATAACTGGCTCGGACTTTTGCCTATTGTCGGGTCAATCGGTTTTGTAGAGGATTCTGTTTTCATACCAATCTTTCGGGCGGGCACCGCAGATATCAACACCACCTTGGCTTTAAGTATTGCGATTGTTATTGGTTCAAATATTTTTGGAATCATCGCCATCGGCGCTTGGAAAACTTTCAATAAATATGTTAATATCAAAGCGTTAGTATCGATTCCAGTGAAAATTAGAAAAGATCCTAGCGTTATTATTGTTGCGCCTATAAGTGTTTTTGTAGGTTTGTTGGAACTGATTGGCGAAATAGCCAAGGTAGCATCGCTTTCTTTCCGACTTTTTGGCAATGTTTTTGCCGGAGAAGTGTTGCTGGCCTCGATGGGGGCAATTTTTCTTTATATTCTGCCGACGCCCTTTTTGTTTCTCGAGGTGTTTATCGGACTTATTCAAGCATTGATATTTAGTTTGCTTGCGACAGTCTATTTCACGATAGCAGCTCAAGATCACGGAGAACACAAAGAGCATGAAAAGAAAGAGTTAGCGGACGTTTGATAATTATTAATTAGTCGAAATTATTATTAGCTTGCCCTGCGATAGCGGGGTTAATCAAAAAAATCATTTATGGAAACAGAAGTAGTTAGTTCAGTAGTAAATTTAGCGCCCTTAGCAAAGTCTCTAGCAATAGGTCTTTCTGCGATCGGAGCAGGTCTTGGTATTGGGATGATCGGTGGAAGAGCAATGGAAGGAATTGGCAGGAATCCAGAAGCAGTAGGTAAAATCCTTGTACCGATGCTTATTGCTTCAGCTTTCGCCGAAGCCGTAGCTATTTACGGATTGGTTATTGCATTTTCAATTAAATAAAATTTCAAAAGCTGATGAATGAATTTATTGCAACATTTCACATAGATTGGAAATTAATGATTGCTCAAATCATTAATTTTGCGTTGGTCTTTTTTGTGTTTTATTTATTAGCTGCCAAACCTTTAGGAAAATTAGTTAAAAATAGAACCGAAGAAATACAAATGGGTCTAAGTGACGCCCTAAAGAGTAGAGAATTGTTGCAAAAAGCTAGTGAAGAATATAAGGAAAATACAATCAAGCTTCAAAAGATTGCGATGGAAGCCAAAAAAGAACTTCAAAAAGATTTAGAAAAATTAAAAGCAGAAAATGTGGAAAGAATAAAAACAGACACTGAAGAATGGACCAAGAATAGAATCAAACAAATGGAGATAGACAAAAAAGCTTTAATAGAATCAGCCAAAAATGAAATTGCATCTTTGGCTATTTTAGCTGCGGAAAAAATATTAAACAGTAAAAAAGATTTGAACAATTTGTAATTTTTATGGCCATTTTATCAAACAATAACATAGCTCGCGCAATCTATCTTTTCTTGAAAGATAAGAGTCATTCCGAACAATTGGATATGTCGCAGAAGATAGTTAAATTTTTATCTCGCAGACGTTTACTATCTAAGGCATCCCTGATTCTCTCACAGCTAGGAAAGATAATAAATCAAGAAGAAGGTAGAATAATAGTAAAAGTATCAAGTGTTGAAAAACTTAATCAGCAAACTAAAATACATCTTGAACAAGCTCTTAAAAAACGTTATTCTGCTAAAGAGATAATGCTTGTCGAAAGTCTAGATTCGAAATTATTGGGTGGATTAAAAGTGGAGGTAAACAATGAAATTATTGACCTCTCAATTAAAAATAAAATTGGAAAATTACAAAAATATTTAACAAAGTCCGTATGAGTAACCACATCGTAGAAAATTTAAAAAAAGAGATAGATAATTTTTCACTTCAATTAAAAGTTGAGAAGGTGGGTCAAGTAATGGAAGTTTTTGATGGGATCGCAAAAGTTTCTGGACTCTCTGACATTAAATCATCGGAGATGGTTACTTTTCCAAATGGGGAAGTTGGCGTGGCTCTAAACCTTGAAGAGGATGCAGTAGGTGTGATCATTCTTGGTGATTTTTCTAAAATAAAAGAAGGGGATGAAGTAAAAGCAACTGGAAAAATTCTGGAGATGCCGGTTTCGGACAGTATTTTAGGACGAGTGGTGAATGCAATCGGCGCTCCGATTGATGGAAAGGGAGTCATTAAAGCTGATAAAACATATCCGATTGAAAAAGTGGCTCCGGGTGTTGTAACGAGACAGAGTGTAAGTGAACCAGTCGCAACAGGTATCAAAGTTATCGATAGCATTATTCCTGTCGGTCGTGGTCAACGGGAGCTTATTATTGGAGATCGTCAAACTGGAAAAACAGCGCTTGCCATTGACAGTATTTTAAATCAAAAAGGTCAGAATATGATTTGTGTTTATGTTTCTATTGGTCAAAAAGATTCAAAATTACGTAAACTGCAAGCCAGACTCGAAGCAGGCAATAGCATGGATTATACAGTGATAGTTTCCGCTGGCGCATCAGAAGCGGCTGCGATGTCTTATATTGCGCCTTATGCTGGAGTTTCTATCGCAGAATATTTTATGGATCAAGGTAAAGATGTATTAATTATTTATGATGATCTTTCTAAACACGCTGTCGCCTATCGAGAAATTTCACTTCTTCTTCGTCGACCGCCAGGACGCGAGGCCTACCCGGGAGATGTTTTTTATTTGCATTCAAGATTACTAGAAAGAGCTTGCCGAAGAAATTTGAAATACGGAGGTGGATCAATTACCGCTCTTCCGATTATCGAAACGCAAGCCGGAGATGTGTCTGCCTATATTCCCACAAATGTTATTTCTATTACGGATGGACAAATTTTTCTAGAGAACGATCTTTTTTATAAAGGAATTCGTCCAGCAGTGAATGTTGGTCTTTCAGTTTCTCGGGTAGGTTCCTCGGCGCAGATTAAAGCGATGAAAAAAGTTGCCGGAACTTTGAAACTAGATTTGGCGCAATTTCGTGAACTCGAAGCATTTGCTCAATTCGGTTCTGACTTGGACGAAAGCACAAAGAAACAACTAGAGCGTGGCAAGCGGGCGGTGGAAGTTTTGAAACAACCCCAATATTCACCAATGAAAATAGAAAATCAAGTGGTGGCGCTCTATGCTCTGACAAGAGGTTTTATGGATGATGTGGCAATAGATAAAATAAAAGAATTTGAGCAAGGGCTGATTGAATATAGTGAGAATAATGCGAAAGTTTTTTGCAAAGAAATAAAAGAAAGTAAAATGTGGACCGAAAAAGGCGAGGAGCAATTTAAAAAAGCGATCGCGGATTATAAATTAAGTTTTAATAAATAAATATATGGATGAAAGAGAAAGATTTAAATTTGGAAATCCTGATCAGAAAGGACTAATGATACGTAGATCTGAAAGACCAATAGAAAAAGCAGAAATAAATTCTGATATTAGAAATTTTATTTATAAAAAATTACCGGATAAAGAAGAATTTTTATGTAATTTTAATTTTGAAATGGAATTTGTCTGTTACGATACATCAGAGGTTATTATCAAAATCAGGATAAAATTTAGAGGTGGTATTGATGAATTTGAATTAAAATTAACTGGTAGTGATGTGAAAAAATTTATTGATCTTATAGATAATGCCCAACTTTAGAAAAATTAACTTACTTGTTCCGTTATAAATTCAACAAACGGGAAGTAATAAATAAGAATTATTATTAAAAATTTATAATGAGATGGCTGGAACAAAAGAAATTAAAAGACGAATAAAGAGCGTGAAGAACACGAAGAAAATTACCAAAGCGATGGAGCTGGTGGCGGCTTCCAAGATGAAACGCGCGGTGGCTTCGACTCTCGCTTCTCGTTTATATGCGGAATATTCTTGGGAGATTTTGACCTCAATTGCAAAAAATGTAGAGGAATTAGATCATCCATTTTTTAATGAACGAAATGAGAAAAATAAAACAAACAAAATTTTGCTTATTTTAATCACTTCTAACAGGGGTCTGTGTGGGGCTTACAATGCGCAAATTATCAAAAAGACTCTAGGTCTTATAAAATCTAACATGTCAAAGACGGTCTTTGACATCGTTTCAATTGGCAAAAAAGGCGATGTGGCAATGCGCAGATTGAATATCAATGTAGTTGCTTCCTTTTCTGATTTAAGCGACAAGATTTCTTTGTCTGAAGTTGTCCCTATTTCTAAATTTGCCATGGACGAGTATACTGCATCTCACTATCATAAAGTTTTGGTAGCCTATACTGATTTTGTTTCAGCCCTTACTCAAAGAGCAAATATCAAACAAATATTACCAGTGAGCCGGACAGATTTAAAAGAATTAATTGAGAACTTGGTAGTCGGAGTACCAAGTGGTACTCCGACTACCAAGTCGCGGGAAGAACAAAAAATAAATTATTTATTTGAAGGGGACAAAATTAAATTAATCGATGCGCTTGCGGAAAAATTAACCAGAATGCAGATTTATCAAATGCTTCTTGAATCAAATGCTTCAGAACAGTCGTCCCGAATGGTCGCAATGAAAAATGCTTCTGAAGCTTCCGGAGAAATGATTGATGATTTGACTCTAGTGTTTAATAAAGCCAGACAGTCGAACATTACCAGAGAAATATCAGAAATAAGCGCCGGGATGGCAAGTGTAAGCTAAAAGTCCTGAGTGAAATCGAAGGATTAAAAATATTATAAAAAATTATTAATTAAATTTTCATTATGAAAACAGGTACAATCAAAAGAATAATTGGTCCGGTCGTGGATGTTGATTTTTCCGCCCAAGGCGGATCCGCCTCGGGCGGAGGCAATTTGCCAGATATTTATGTTGCCTTAGAAGTAATGAACGGCGCTAAAAAACTTATTCTTGAAACGGAACAACATCTAGGCGGTGGAGTTGTTCGCGCAATTGCCATGGACACTACCGATGGTCTTTCTCGTGGAATGGAAGTTATTAATACTGGAGCTCCGATATCTGTGCCTGTGGGATCTGCAACTCTTGGTAGAATTTTTAATGTTTTGGGTGAAGCGATTGACGATTTACCCCCTCCGACCTCTGGCCACCTCCCCCTTGCTAAGGGGGAGGATAAAGGTAGGGGTCTGCGTTTGCCAATCCATCGCAAAGCTCCAGAGTATGTATCGCAAGCAACGAAAGTTGAAATTCTAGAAACTGGTATTAAAGTTATTGATCTAATTTGTCCAGTGCTCAAGGGTGGCAAGGTGGGTTTATTCGGAGGAGCGGGTGTTGGTAAAACTGTTGTCATCCAAGAATTAATTCATAACATTGCCTCAAATCACGGAGGCTATTCTGTTTTTGCTGGAGTTGGTGAGCGTACCCGTGAAGGAAATGATCTTTATCATGAAATGAAAGAGTCCGGGGTGCTTCCAAAAGTTGCCATGGTTTTCGGGCAAATGAATGAACCGCCGGGGGCGCGTCTACGGGTTGCCCTTTCCGGACTCACGATGGCAGAATATTTTCGGGATGTTGAAGGGAAAGATGTACTTTTGTTTATTGATAATATTTTCCGTTTTACTCAAGCTGGTTCTGAGGTGTCAGCCTTGCTTGGCCGTATTCCATCTGCGGTGGGTTATCAACCTACCTTAGGAACAGAAATGGGAATTCTTCAAGAACGTATCACTTCCACCAACAAGGGTTCGGTTACTTCGGTGCAAGCTGTTTATGTGCCCGCTGATGACTTGACTGATCCAGCTCCCGCCACCACCTTTGCTCATTTAGATTCGACGGTAGTTTTAAATCGATCACTTTCCGAAATTGGAATTTATCCAGCCGTTGATCCGCTCGATTCATCCTCCACGATTCTTGATCCCAATATCGTCGGACCAGAGCATTATAATGTCTCTCGTGAAGTTCAACGAGTGCTTCAGCGTTATAAAGATTTACAAGATATTATTGCAATTTTGGGGATGGAAGAATTATCTGAAGCTGATAAAGAACTTGTCTCTCGCGCGCGTAAAATTCAGAAATTTCTTTCCCAACCGAACTTTGTAGCAGAACAATTTACAGGAGTAAAAGGTGTTTATGTCCCGCTTAAAGAAACAATTAGATCGTTTAAGGAGATTTTGGAAGGGAAACATGACGATAAGCCAGAAAGTGGTTTTTATATGAAGGGAGCTCTTTAAAGACATTATGTCAAAACTATTAAAACTAAAAATTGTCACTCCAGAACGCCTAGTTTTAGAAGAAATGGTTGAGCAAGTCACTTTGCCAACTACAGAAGGCGAGATAACCATCTTGCCAGACCATATTCCACTTATTGCGGGTTTAAAGTCTGGGGATGTTGTCGCTTTTGCAAACGGTGAGCATATACCGATGGCTGTCGTAGGTGGATTTGTGGAAGTAAAACCCTTCGACTCCGCTCAGGGCAAGCAAACGGAAGTCGCTGTCTTGGCTGATTTTGCCGAGCATGTAGCCGAAATTTCTAATGAAAAAATCACGCAAGCCAAAGCTAGTGCCGAAGAATTGAAAAAGAAATTTGAGAATAAAGAAATTGTGGACTTTGAACATTTCGAAGCTGAGTTAGAGCGATCACTCACTCGGGTAAAAATTGCGGACAAGTGGCGTGCGAGGAAATATCGAAAATAAAAATCTTATGTCTAAATTTTATGTTGTTGCAACGCCGATCGGGAATATGGGGGATATAACCCTTCGAGCTATCGAGACGCTTAAAAGTGTGGATTTGATACTGTGCGAGGATACTCGCGAGACAAAAAAGATTTTGGATAAATATAATATAAATAAACCCACAATGAGTTATCCATCCGACGACGTCGGAAAAGACTTCAGACAAAGTAAGCTCGCAAAAATTATTACATTACTAGAAGAAGGGAAAAATTTAGCTTTAGTTTCGGATGCTGGCACGCCCGGCATTTCTGATCCGGGGGCGATGTTAATTTCTAAAATCAAAGAGAAATTTAATATGTTAACAAATTCTGCTATCGCAGAGAATGTTAACATGACCGTGGATGTGATTCCAATACCCGGAGCTTCGGCTGTCATTGCTGCTTTATCTGCTTCTGGCTTACCGACTCACGAATTTACTTTTCTTGGTTTTTTACCGCATAAAAAAGGGAGAGAAACTTTATTTAAAGAAATTGCTAGCGCAAAGAAAACAATGGTATTTTACGAATCTCCACACAGAATTTTAAAAACATTAGAATCGCTTGTCAAATTTTGTCCCAAAGAGAATCAGAAAAAAGTCTGCATTGCCCGAGAACTGACAAAAATTTATGAAGAATTTAAGATCGGAACTCCGACTGAAGTTTTAGAATATTTTCAAAATAATCCAGATAAACAAAGAGGGGAATTTACGGTGATTGTTGCGTGATATAAAAAGAAGAGCTCGCCCGGGTGAGAAAGGCGAGCCTTCTCTGTTGGGCGAGCATTGATGTGACCTCAGTTTTCTTCAAGGTCTGTAGGAACGTGCCTGAACTTTGGTGGGCGAGTCACGATCTCTGGCGGGTGATCAACATCAAGATCGTGTACCTGTTCAGTGTTTTGAGGGGCACGGGTGTTTGCTTCCGATCCCTCTCCTTCTGTGGGAAAGAACCAACCGACCGAGATAATTGTCATAATTTTCCTTTGACTGAATTTTTCACTTTCTTCATCTAGAAATATAAGCTAAACTCAAAAAATTTGCAACCAGTTATTTCAATTTATGTTTCAAGCAAGTAATGATAGACCAATCAAATTTTCCTTTTCCTGCTAGATATTTCATTTTATCCAAGGCCCAAATGGAATCGTCTAAGACTTCATTGCAAGCTTGATAAAGTGTTTTTGCTTCCTTGGCGAGTTTGTTGTAGGCGTATCTGCCGGTATAAAATTCTTTCGGCATTTTTTCCCAGCCGTTCATTTTATAATAACAATTTACAATTTCATGAATTGGATTAACAGCAGATTTATGTTTCTGTAGGTTTTCTAAATATCCCTTGAATGGATTTTCTAGATCATTTTTGATGTCTGTTTTTATTGCATCTTCCTTTTCATCATTCATCCTTTTATTTTAGCATAAATATGATATATTGACGGGATGGGTATTTTTACAAAAAAATTAGGCATAGATTTGGGGACAGCCAATACTTTAGTGTTTTTACCTGGCAAGGGAATAATTTTGAATGAACCTTCGGTAGTAGCAGTTTCCGAGCAAGATAACAAGATTTTAGCGATTGGCTTTGAGGCGAAAGATATGATTGGGAAAACGCCAGAATCTATTATCACTTACTGCCCGATGAAAGATGGAGTAATTGCGGACTATCGGGTGACCGAAGCAATGTTGCGTTATTTCATAAATAAAGCGATTGGGAGATTTAATTTTTTTAAACCGGATGTGATGGTTTCAGTTCCAGCGGGGGTTACTTCTACGGAACGAAGAGCCGTTGTGGAAGCAACGATACGCGCAGGCGCAAAAAATGCTTATGTGGTAAAAGAGCCTATTTTGGCAGCTATTGGCGCGGGGATTCCAATTTACGAATCAAAAGGTCATATGGTTGTCGATATCGGTGGAGGCACGACGGATGTAGCGGTTATCTCTCTTGGCGGAATTGTGTCTTCTACCTCAGTTAAATGCGCTGGAAATAAAATAGATCAAGCGATTGCTGATTACATCAAAAAAACTTTTAATTTAGCAATCGGTGATAAAACAGCGGAAGAGGTAAAAATAAAAATTGGCGCAGCGGTTCTTTTGGAAGAAGAACTTAGTGTCACAATCAAAGGGAGAGATTTTATTCAAGGATTGCCTAGATCGGCGCGAGTGGGAACGAATGAAATAGTCAAAGCGATAGACGGAGAATTGAAACAAATAATAAAAGCGATTAAAGATGTGTTGCAAGAAACTCCGCCAGAACTTGCCTCTGATATTATCGATCAAGGTATTATTATGACCGGAGGGTCGTCCCAACTACGAAATTTTACTGATTTGGTTTATCGTAAAACAGGGGTAAGGGCAACTTTGGCCGAAGATCCACTTTTTTGCGTGGTTAAAGGAACGGGGATAGCGCTGGAACATTTAAATGTATACAAAAAAACTGTTTTAAGTAAGAAGTAAATTAGGTGCTAGTTGCTAGTGACTAGAACCTATAAACCTATAAACCTATGAACCTAATCAACAAACATTTAGATAAAAATAATTTTCATCATTCGTACTTAATAGAAGGCGCGCGAGATGAAATTATCCCAGAACTTTTAGAATTTATAGAAGAGATGGGGGTTAAAGTAATTGGTAATCCCGATTTTGTTCATATTTCCATAGATTCTTTTAAAATTGAAGATGCGCGTAATTTAAAGTCATATGCCACAGAAAAAAGTTTTTCTTCTGATCTGTCTGCGCAGGCAGGTAAGAAAATATTTATAATTTCTGCCAATAACTTTTTATTAGAGGCGCAAAATAGTTTACTAAAGATGTTCGAAGAGCCAATTGAAAATACCCATTTTTTTCTAATAGTGCCAGATATCAATGCTCTCTTAAAAACGTTGGTTTCTAGATTTTATCTAATCTCCGCAAGGCAAGGCCTTGCGGAGGAGGTAAAAGATGCAGAGAGATTTATCAGTCTGTCTTTGCAAAAAAGAATTGATTTTATCAAAGAATTATTACCTAAAAAAGATACAGAAAACGAAGAGGAGATAAATGCTGAATCTAATAATTCAAAAGCTCTGAAATTTATAAATGCGCTGGAGGGTGTACTGCATAGCAAACTTGTAAAAAATTTCTCCGGCTTGACCCTTCCCGGAGTACCGGGTGGGACCCACACCGTTCAAAATTCTTTACAAGTTTGCCTGCAACATTTTTTAAAAGTTCGTAAGTTTCTTCGCATGCCCGGAAGTTCTGTTAAAACTTTAATGGAGTCGGTGGCTTTAGTTATACCGGAAAAAGTTTATTAATTTTTTGTTTGTGATACAATACAAATATGCAATCCCGTACGAAATCATACTAAAATTGTTTCGTATAAGGGGATAGGTCAATTTATAAGTTTTAATAAATTTCGTACGGGATGCAATACAACTTTTTAAATTTTAAAACAGAACTTAAAAAAATAGGGGATTTTTTAAGTAAAGAATACAGTCAATTGAATATTGGGCGAGCATCGCCGATGGTTTTGGATGGAGTTTCTGTTGAATCATACGGTTCACGTGTTCCACTCAAAAATGTCGCTTCTGTTTCTATTGAAGATCCGAAGACTCTACGGATTAGTCCTTTTGATAAAAATCAGATAAAAGATATAGAGAAAGCCATCGTATCTTCAAATTTAGGATTGTCGGTTGCGACTGATAATTTAGGTATTAGGGTTATTTTTCCACAGTTAACCACCGAAACAAGACAAACTCTTGTGAAAGTGCTAAAAGAAAAATTAGAGGAACAAAGGATTACAGTGCGTCGGGAGCGGGAACGTATTTGGGAAGATGTTCAAGCTAAAGAGAAAGAAGGAAAATTAACCGAAGATGAAAAATTTAGAGCGAAAGAAGAGTTGCAGAAAATTATTGATGAAGCTAATAAAAATCTAGAAGCAAGTTTTGAGAAAAAAGAAAAAGAAGTAATGGGATAGAGGAGCTATGAATATAATTATCTTTGTTGTAATTTTGTTGGTTTTGGTTTTAGTTCATGAATTCGGGCATTTTTTTAGCGCGAAAAAATTTGGCATTCGAGTGGATGAATTTGGTTTTGGTTTTCCGCCGAAGTTATTTGGTTTTAAGAAAGGGGAGACTGAATACAGCCTCAATCTTCTTCCTTTAGGTGGTTTTGTAAAAATTTTTGGCGAAAACCCCGAACTAGAGCAAGCTCAGTACGGGGCAGGTCCAGATGAAGATAGAAAATTCTACAATAAGCCTAAATGGAAACAAGCGATAGTCCTTTTTGCTGGAGTATTTATGAATTTTATATTGGCGTGGATTTTATTTTCTGTTGGATTTATGTCTGGGCTTCCTACGTCTGTTAGTAGTAGTTCAAATTACAAACTTTCCGATGTAAATTTGACAGTAGTTTCTGTTTTACCTGAATCTCCGGCATTTAATGCTCTCCTTAAATCAGGGGATAAAATAATTTCCGTAAAAAGTCTTTCTGAGATGGTGGATCAGATTGATCCCGATACTTTAAAATCTTTCATAGTTTCGCACCCCAAAGAAGAAATTGAAATAGAATATTTGCGAGGTAAAGATGAGGGTATTCATATCGCAAAAGTTAGACCAGCTCAAAGTTCCATTGACGGAGAACCAATGATAGGTATATCTATGGATATGATTGGTCTGGCTAAATTGCCCATTTTCTCGGCTTTGAAAGAGGGAATGGCTCTAACCTTCTTTGTTACCAAAGGTACGGTTGTTGGGCTTTATACGCTTATTATAGATGGTTTACAAGGCAAAGGAAGCTTTTCGTCAGTTACTGGGCCTGTAGGTATGGTGGGTATTGTCGGGGATGCTTATCAATTTGGTTTTGTCTATCTTTTGTCTTTTACCGCGCTTATTTCTGTAAATTTGGCAATAATAAACTTGCTTCCATTTCCGGCGCTTGATGGCGGACGACTTTTCTTTTTACTGATTGAAAAATTAAAAGGTTCGCGCATCGATCCAAAATTTGCCAATACTGCCAACCTGATTGGTTTTGGTATTTTGATACTCCTGATGCTTGTTGTGACCTATCATGACGTAGTGAAATTATTTTAAAAGTTTTCAATACTCAAGTTTAGCGATAGCAGAGTTTGAGTATTATAGAAAAAATGGAATATAAATCACAAAATGTAATATGTCAAAACTGCAAAAAAGATTTCACGATAGAGCCAGATGATTTTGGATTTTATGAGAAGATAAAAGTGCCTCCACCAACTTGGTGTCCAGAATGTAGAATGATCCGGAGAATGCTTTTTCGCAATGAAAGGTCTTTGTATAAGCAAAATTGTGATCTTTGTAAAAAGTCTATAATTTCTATGTATGCTCCGGAACAAAAATATACGGTCTATTGTATTGATTGTTACAATTCAGACAATTGGGATCCAATAGATTATGGGAAAAATTATAATTTTTCTAAAAACTTTTTTGAACAACTTGGTGAACTTTTTAAAAAAATTCCGCGCAGAGCCTTGTATCAGGATTTTGCAGTAAATAGCGAGTATACCAATCAGGCTGTCTATATAAAAAATTGTTATCTTTGTTTTGGAGGGCATCATTATGAAGATTCCAGTTATTGCGCCCAAAATTTTTATCTAAAGAATTGTTTAGATGTTGATTTTTCTCACAAAAGCGAACTTTGTTTTGATTCCATCGTTTTAAATAATTGCTTTAGAGTCAGATTCGGATACTATTCGGAAAATTGCCTGGATTCATGGTTTATTTACAACTGTCGCAATTGTTCTGATTGCGTAGGGTGCACTAATTTAATAGGCAAGACTCATTGTATTTTTAATGAGCAGTATTCAAAAGAAGGATATGATGAAAAGATCAAAGAAATGAATCTTTCTGATAAACAAAGTATGGAAAAAATGAAACAAGAATTTTGGAAACACTCGCTGAATTTTCCGAGAAAATATGTGAACATAAAAAATGCTGTAAATTCCACCGGGGATAATCTGGAACAAGTCAGGAATTGTCGGCGAATCTTTTGGGGCGGAGATTGTGAGAATGTCAGTTACTCTTTTTATGTTCCCAGCGGATCGAAAGACAGTTTTGATTTAGATCATGTTGGTCTAGGCGCCAGTGAAAATTACGAGTTGCATAGTTCATTCAGATGCAACAGAATTTTCTTTTCTACTCGCATTTATGATTCCTATGATGTTTCTTATTCAGACGATGTTTATAACAGTGAAAATATTTTTGCTTGCGCCGGAATTCGTAAAAAATCTTATTGCATTTTTAATAAACAATACACAAAAGAAGAATATGAGATTTTGATAGAAAAAATAAAAAAACATATGGATGAAATGCCCTATCAGGATAAAAAAGGTAGTATTTTTAAATACGGGGAATTTTTTCCAATAGATATTATGCCCTTTGCTTATAACGATTCAGTAATACAAGAGTATTTTCCGTTAACTAAAGAAGAAATATTAGAAAAAGGATATAAATATAAAAAACCTGAAGAAAAAAATTACAAGCCCACAATTCTTCCAGACCAATTGCCATCAGTAAAAGATGCCGATGAGAAAATTTTGAAAGAGATTATTCAATGTGAGCACAAAGGTAATTGCAATCATAAATGCACCACCGCCTTTCGCATAATTCAAAATGAACTGAACATATCAAAAATACTAAATGTTCCTCTGCCCAATCTTTGCCCTAATTGCCGTCATATGGAAAGGATAGAAATATTAAATCCACCTAGACTATATCACAGAAAATGCATGAATAAAGGGTGTCAAAATGAATTTGAAACTAGTTATGCTCCCAATAGGCTGGAAATTATTTATTGCGACAGTTGTTATAAAAAAGAAGTGTATTAGAAATATGCAAAAAATAAAATTGATTCATGAAGTCAGAGCGATAAAAAATAAAAAAGAACTCGCGAATATAATCAAGGCGCAAAGAATAAGCGAACAAGTATTGCAAGATGTTTTAAAGAAACTTAAAAATAAAGTGACAGAAATTGCGATCGCAAAGTTTGTCACTGAACGATTTATAAAATATAGTGCGTCCATCTTGTCGTTTTCGCCGATTGTGTCTTTTGGAAAAAATACTGCAAATATTCATCATAAACCTGGTCAAACAAAATTAAGGCAAGGTGATATCATCATGTTTGATTTTGGATGTACGGTAAATCATTATTGTTCGGATATGACCCGCACATATTTCTGGGGAAAACCAAGCGCCAAGCAAAAGAAAATTTATAATGATGTACTCCATGCGATGGATTTAGCTATGAATAAAATTAGGAAAGGGGAAAGAAGAGCAAAAGTAATAGATAAAGTTGCCAGAAATTTTCTTAGTAAGAAATATAAAAATAATTTTAAACACGGGCTTGGTCACGGAGTCGGAACTGTAATTCACGAATGGCCGAACTTTAAACCAAAAAGCGAGGATGTGCTTCCTGTAGGATGCGTGATGACCATTGAGCCCGGACTTTATTTCAAAGGTTTCGGGGGAGTACGAATAGAGGATATGGTTCTAATTACTAAAAATGGTTACAAAAATTTAACCAACATTCCAAAAGATTTGAAAAGTGCAATTTTAAAATAATCAGGGTATACTGTTTCCTATGGCAAATAAAAAATTAAAAATCGGGGTGCTTTTTGGAGGTAAATCAGCAGAACATGAGGTATCTGTAAATTCGGCCCGCAACGTCATCAATGCTTTGAATAGCAAAAAATATCAAGTAATTTCAATAAAAATAGGGAAGGATGGAAAGTTTGATTTTTCTATTATTAAAAAAGTTGATGTTGTGTTCCCTGTTTTACACGGACCGTTTGGCGAAGATGGCAGCATGCAGGGGTTTTTAAAACTCACCAATGTTCCATATGTCGGCGCGGGAGTATTAGGTTCGGCGGTTGGCATGGATAAGGATGTGATGAAACGCCTTTTGCGAGATGCGGATATTCCTATTGGGAAATTCATAATTCTTCACAATGGAGAAAAAAAATTATTTAGTGAAATTGAAAAAACTTTGGGCCTTCCGGTTTTTGTGAAGCCGGCAAATTTAGGTTCTTCTGTTGGGATCAGTAAAGTGAAAAATAAAAAAGAGTGGCATCGCGCGATAAAAAGTGCTTTTTTCTATGATTCTAAAATAATTGTCGAAGAAAATATCCCTGGCCGAGAAATAGAATGCTCGGTTTTGGGAAATGAAAAGCCGATGGCCTCTGTTCCGGGCGAGATTATTGCCAATCAAGAATTTTATTCTTACGATGCGAAATATGCAGGCGCGGGATCGGAGGCGGTTGTTCCGGCAAAGTTAAATGAAAATACAATTAAAAGGGTTCAGGAGTTGGCAGTAAAAGTATTTAAAACTCTTAATTGCGAGGGGATGGGTCGGGTGGATTTTTTTGTTAAAGATAGTGGAGAAATAATTGTAAACGAAATAAATACGATTCCCGGATTTACTAGTATCAGCATGTATCCCAAACTATGGGAAGCGAGCGGTATTCCTGTTTCAAAACTTGTGGATAAATTGATCGAGCTTGCTATTGAAAGATTCAAAAAAGAACAGAAATTAAAAACTACGATTGCCTGAACATCTTGTGAAAAAAAATTTACCTCTTTCGTATATCGAACTTTCTAAAAAGAATTTGATTCACAATATCAAACAATTTAGGAGTTTAACAAAAAAAGGGATCAAGATTTCTGTTGCCTTGAAAGGCAATGCTTATGGTCATGGGCAAAATGAAATAGCAAAAATTCTTGAACCTTATGTAGATTATTTTCAAATAAATAGTGTGGAGGAATTGGAATTATTACGTGAGGTAACCACACAAAAAACTTTTCTATTTGGATATGTGCAAAAGGCAGATTTGCATAGAGCTATAAAATTAGGTTGTATTTTATCAATTTTTACTATCAGACAACTAAATGAATTAAATAAAATAGGACAAAAGTTTAGAGTAAAACAAGAAGTTCATATTCCGTTTGACGCATATTTGGGGCGGGAAGGATTTTTACTGAGCGACTTGCCCAAACTCTTTCAAGAAATAAAAAAAAGTGAGTATGTGAAAGTTTCAGGAATATACGCGCATTTTGCCAATATAGAAGATACTTCAAATTTTACTCATGCGCAAAAACAAATTAGAGAGTACAAAAAAGCTTTACAACTAACTCATAAGTTTGGTTTTAAAAATATAGAAACTCATATTTCGGCTACTTCTGGTTCACTAGTTTATGAAAAAGGATTTGGTATTCATTCTATTATACGTTTAGGTATTGGTGTATATGGTATGTGGCCCTCTGAATATTTAAAATCTAATTATAAAAATTCCAAATTTAATTTAAAACCAGTATTATCTTGGAAAACAAAAATTGCGCAAATAAAAATTTTACCGAAAGGGCATTCCATTGGTTATGGACTTACCTACATTACAAAAAAGAAAACAAAAATTGCTTGTATTCCGCAAGGATATGCAGATGGTTTCGATAGAGGTTTGTCAAATATGGGAGAGGTTTTAATTGGAGGTAGTAGGTGTAAAGTTCTAGGCAGAGTGCATATGAATATGACAGCGGTGGATGTGCATCATTTAGCCAAAGTTAAAAGGGAAGATGAAGTGGTGCTTTTGGGTCGCCAAGGTAGGGAAGAAATCACGACAGAAGAGTTGGCTAAAAAACTTAATACTATTAATTATGAGATAACCACACGCCTTAGCTCATTATTGCCAAGAGTTATTATTTAAAAAAGTTTTATTCTATAATTTCTACTATCTTTTACATATGTTCAAGATAGTAGACAAAAGTTGCTTTTAATAATTTTTTGTATTAATATTTATCTATGTCCCAAGATAGACTTATAAAGCTTGCCTGTGGATCCTGTAAACGCACAAATTACTGGTCCAGTAAAAATAAGAAACTCGTAACTAAAAAAATCGAGCTGAAGAAATATTGCAATTGGTGTCGAAAGCAAACCAAGCACAAAGAGACCAAGAAATAGATTTTTAGCGCTTTTCTGTTATACTAAAGACGACCAAGGGTCGTTTTTGTGTATCTGGGCCTATAGTTTAGTGGTAGAATTTTCCTCTCCAAAAGGAAAGACCGAGGTTCGAATCCTCGTGGGCCCGCAATAATACGCAAGGAGAACCTAAATGGCTCTGAGTGGCGTCAGCCTGTCTTTTATTTTTATTTTTCTCCCAAAGTTCGTTCAATAGTCTTGATGATCATATCCATATTCTCTGAAGCTTTAACAATATATCCTTTAACTCCAACTCCCATTCCGAGCGTTACTCCTTCACTAATGTCCTTCATTTTTGAAAGTTGAGAAGAAATCAAGATAGGTATATTTTGAACTCCCCCTTTTTTCTTTAAAGCTTCTAAAAATTTGAAACCACCCATTTTAGGCATAACCATATCTAGCGTAATTAAATCCGGCTTTTCTTTTTCCATCATTTCTAACCCTTTTTCTCCATCACTAGCGCTAATAACCGCATATTTTTCTTTTGAAAGAGTGTCGGCTAAGAGTTTTACAAAAATTTCATCGTCATCAATAACCAATATTTTTTTCATAATCTTATAAATTAATTAATAATAAAATAGAATATGTGGTGATTATACCAATGGAAGGGTAAAAAAGAAAGTACTACCAACACCAATTTTTGATTCTACACCAATATGTCCATTATGTTCCTCCACAACCCCTTTTGCTATAACAAGACCTAGCCCTGTCCCTTTTTTCTTTTTGAGAACCGCATTTTTAGTGTCTAACTGTCTAAATTTACTAAAAATATTACTGATGTTTTCTTTTTCTATACCTATTCCATTATCAGAAACCATGACAACTAAACAAAAATTCTTCTCGTCTCCTGTAATTTTAGTTGGAAAAGGATTAGAAGATGTGTAACCAGCGGCTCTGGCTTCTTCTTCAAGAATACCTCCCCCCTTATGTAAAAATGTTACTACTTTCACTTCTCCTTTTTCATTCGTGTATTTTAGGGCGTTTGAGATTAAATTATTTAAGACATGTTCTATGCCTTCCTGGTCAAACATTACTTTTTTTGGCGTATCGTTTGCAATAGATAATTTAAGAGAAACATTTGAGTCTTTGGCAATAATAGAATAAAAATCTACTCGATCGTTTATAACTTTTATGATATCTCCCTCCTGTTTTTTTATGATAAATTTTCCTGATTCTATTTTTGCAACATCTAATATATCGTTCACTAACTCAAGCATATTAGATGAATTTTTATAAATAAGTTGGATATATTCATCGTGACCTTTTGGATCTATTACAACTTTCTTGTTTTTTAAAACTTCGCTAATTTTTTTAATTCCGTCAAGTGGGGAACGCAATTCATGCACCAGCATGGAAGTAAAATCTTTTCGTAATGTTTCCACCTCAACCTCAGAAGTAACGTCATGAAAAATAACCACTCCTCCATGCACTGTTTCTTGACCTAAAATTGAAGTATTTAAAACAGGCGAAACAAAAATTTGAAAAAATTTTTCCCCCAATAAAATTCTGTCAGAGATATATTCTTTTTTTAATTTTACAGATTCTTCCAATCGGCCTCTAATGTCGAATTTACCACCAAGATTGTCGATAAAATCAAAAATTGTCACTTCCTTTTTTTCGGTCGCTTTTATCGCTTTTCTGGCGGCTGGATTTATAACTAGTATGCGATAATCTAAATCTGTCATAAAGATACCGTCTGCCATACTTTCTACCATGGCATTTAATTTAGATTGTTCTGTCGTAACAACTTCTTGCAATTTCGTAACCGCTTGAGAAGCTTGATTAGTAATTTTGTATAAAATGGTCATTTGATCTTCTTTATACAAACCCATTTGTGTATCGGCGACAGTTAAAATTCCAACCAGCTTGCCAGCAATAACTAGAGGGATATTAAAAAATGACCTAACTGGCTCTTGGACTGTCTCGATTAAAATAGCTCCCGAAATAAGTTCTTCTACTTGCTCCTTTTTAAATTCTTTGTCCAACAAGGCTGAAAGTGATTTGAGCATTCTATCTCTGATTTCGTCCAAAAATCCTCGATGGACGGATTTTTCTAGATGTACTTTAAAAAGAACCTTTTCTGGCTCAATTAACATATAAGAAACTGCGCTATAACCAATAAATTGATGAAGTGATCCAGTAATAACATCAATAATTTGGTGAACATCAAGCGAGTAGCCAACTCTATCTCCTAACTCCTTTAGAATAGCCAATTCATACATTTTACTATCCATTTCTTTTTCTCTTTCAACTATTTTAACTGCTTTTTCTGAAATATCTTTACTTAATCTCTGGTTTCGAACGAAAAAAACAATTGCCACAGCAACCGAGGCTATTGTAATTATTAAAGATGGTGCGGAAAATATACCCATAGATAAAGCAATAAACTATTGAATTTTATCCAACTAATATTTGATCTGAATTATTTCCCTAACACTTTTTTTAGTAAATCATTTTTAGTGAAACGCAAAGAGTAAACAAAAGTGGCCACAAATGCAAGCTCTATAATTTCAGAAAGACCACTAACATGAACAATTCCAAATCCAGCTAAAGCTCCGACAACCTCGAGAATCACAAATAACACTGCTACTATAGCTAAAAAATTCCAAGTTTTTTCCATTGAACCTCCCTGAGAAAGGGCTGCAAGTTTGACAGCATAGTATCCTGCGGCTAAAGCGAGAATAAGATTAAGAATTTCAATAAACTTTTCAACACTTTCTCCAAAAATAATCGCTTCGACTCTTGCACTTTCTTCGGCAAACACAACAACTGGCAAAACTAAAACCAATAAAGAAACAAGTATAATTTTTTTTGACATATAACTATTAATTTTAAAAAATAATTAATATTCTAATAAATTTATTTTTTCTCCAATTCTGGATATTTCGCAAAGATCGAACTTAGAGCGTTTTTTACAATCATACCCGAAAGAGCCACATATTCATCGACCAATTTTTCAAGAATCTGCCGATAATCTCCAGAAATTTCCGTGACCACTCCGTTATCACTGATTGTTATGCCAGGAACATTGCGAGCTTTGAGCACTGAAATTTCAGGTCCTAGTATAACGGACTGCTTCGCAATTATTTCCGAAAGTAAAGCTTTATATTTATCACTATTTTCTGCTTCCATATTTTTTTATAAATTAAATAAATTAAAATCGACCTTCTTATTGCAACAATTATCTAATTGTAACAATATCAACATAAAAAAACAAGTAATATACCAACCCCCGTCATATATTATGATGAATGTGATACAATGAAACCTATGAAATTTTTGTTATCAATAAACTATATTATTTGGTTGATCGTTTCCGCCTTATTTTTTGCTGTTGGTGAATTTTTATCTAAGAAATTTGCTCTCAATCCAAAACTTATCTATGTAATATTGATTCTCACTACCTATTCCATCGGAACCTTGGCTTGGTTGCCTGCAATTTTACAAAAAAATTCACTTTCTATTGCTGGTACCATCTGGTCAGTATTAAGTCTGTTTGCAACTGTTCTTATCGGAGTTTTAATTTTTGGAGAAAAACTTAGTGTGCTGGGAATTATTGGTGTTATTATGGCTGTAATAGCAATTATACTTTTATCAATAGGTTAGGTTTTGACGCATCCAGCCATTTAATCTCTTTATCTCGCTTAAACCACATCATTTGGCGTTTGGCGTATTTAAAAGTTTCTCTAATAACTTTTTCTGGTGTCGGTTTGTAGTATTCAAAACCTAATTCTCTTAGTCTTTTGTCTGATACACCATCTCGTTTTAATTTTTTAATTTCTTTCAGTAATCCATCTTCAAACATCTTTTTAACTCTTTTCTCTATTCTCTTTTTCAATTTATCTGGTGGTAAATATAATCCAATTTTTATAAATTTATACAGAGGTTTAACCTTTACAATTTTAGGAACCTTGCCCAGAGCTTTCACTATTTCAATTGCCCTAATTAATCTGACTTTGTTATGAGGATCTATATTTTTCGCTCTTCCTGGATCAAGTTTTTTCAGTCTCAGCATTAGTACGTGGTCGCTTGCTAATGCTAATTTTTTGCGAAGCGGATAGTTTGGCGGAACTTCGGGAAAAATAATGCCCTTAGTTATTGCATCAAGATAAAATCCTGTTCCCCCGCAAATTATCGGTGTTTTATTTCGAGCAATTATTTCTTTTATTTTGTCTTCGGCCAGTTTTTTATACTCTGAGACAGAAAATTTATATTTAGGATTTACAACATCAAGTAAATAGTGGGGGACCCCTTTCATTTCTTTGGAAGTTATTTTTCCAGTACCAATATCAAGACCTTTATAAATTTGTCGTGAATCAGCCGAAATTATTTCTCCGCCCATATTTTTGGCCGAAGGTCCTGAGCGAAGTCGAAGGGCAATTTTGACAGCCAAATTACTTTTCCCTGTAGCAGTTTGACCTAGAATAACAATAACTTTAGGCAACATTTGCATTAGTCTCAATAGAATTTAAAGTCTCTTAATATCTGCGCCTAAATCAGTAAGTTTTTCAACAATGTTCTCATAACCTCGATCAATATGATTTTGGGGATCATTAATGATAGTTTTTCCTGGGGCGACTAATCCCGCTAAAAGCATATCAATCCCTGCCCGGACATCGTGCGAATTCATTTCGGCTGGTTGTAACTTAGTCGGACCAAAAACTGAGACAGCATAAGCTCCGCCAGTTTGGTATTCAGAATCATTAAAATTATAATAATCTGCTCCGTGATTTTCAGGATGGAAAAGTTTATATTTTAGTCCCATTTTTTTTAATTCTTCAAGATATCTCCAGCGGGTTTCAAAAATTCTCTCATGAATAATTGATTCTCCTTTTGACATATAAGCGAGCAATAAAGTGGTAATTGGTTGCCAGTCAGTCATAAATCCAGGATGCGTATCAGTGGTTATATTGATTGGTTTCAACGGACTTTTAATTTTACTTATCTTTGCAACATTATTTTTGAAACTTATTTCTATTCCCATCTTATTAAGCGCCTGAATAAATTTATCTAAAAGCGCAGGGGTTGCGTTTTTTACCGCTATCTGTCCGCCAGTCATAATAGATAGTACTAAAGCGGTAGCTGCTTCAAGGCGATCGGGAATTGAAGTTGTTTCAACTCCATTCAGAAATGGTTTAACACCAGTAATTTCAATGGTGCGCGGTTCTACTCTTTTGACTTTTGCCCCCATCTCATTCAAGCATTCTATTAAATTATCCACCTCTGGTTCCTCGGCGGAATTCTTCAGAACTACTTTTCCTTTATTAAAAACAGAAGCCAAAATTAAATTTTCTGTGCCACAATGAGTGTTTTTTTCGAAAGTATAAACTACAGAATTTGGTCGTTGGGGCATAAATATTTCCAAACAATTATTGCCTCTCTCTATAATTTTGCCACCGAGGGCCACAATCCCTGCAAGATGTCTGTTAATTGGACGTTTTCCAATCGTATCTCCTTTGGGAGGATAAATAATAACATGTCCAGTCCGCGCTAGAGTTGCTCCGATAAATATCACCGATTGGCGGGCAGACATAGCTTCCAGTGGAATTTCTGAAGAATAAATACCTGCGCATTGTATGGCAATTGAATTTTTTTTAATAAATTGAACTGAAGCTCCTAAAGAAGTAAGCGCATCGATACTTCTATAAGTATCAGAAAGCCTAGCTATATTATGAAAGACGCATTTCTTTTTAGTTAAAAGAGATGCTATCAGCAACTTCGGCGCCGCATTTTTTGCGCCAGACACAGTATAAGTGCCTTTTAATTTTTTCCCTCCGTGAATAATAAATTTACTCATATATTTTTATTTTCGCTTAGTGCCGCGGGAGAGAATTGAACTCTCATGAGGTTGCCCTCGAATGATTTTGAGTCATTTGCGTCTACCAATTCCGCCACCGCGGCTATTTTCCTACATTTACACTTTACTAAATTTTTATGTTAAAATCAATCTACCTGTCCCGTTAGAAATTCAACGGACATGTTACAATAGATTTGTTTATTAATTAAAATTTCTAATGGGATGTCCAACATATATTCAAATTCAATTTTTTGGATTGATACCGATAAAATAAAACCAAACCCATATCAGCCAAGGCGTGATTTTGACGAAGCGCGTTTGCAAGATTTGGCCGATTCTATAAAACAATATGGGGTGCTTCAACCATTGACAGTTTCTCGGATGGAAAAAGAAAAAGAAGGAGGTGGGTTAATTACTGAATATGAGCTTATTGCGGGTGAACGCAGATTGCGGGCAGCTATTTTGGCTCATGTCTCCCAAGTACCAGTCATAATCCGTACAGGGGATACGGCTATTATGAAGCTGGAACTGGCTATTATTGAAAACTTGCAACGGGAAGATTTAAATGTGGTTGATCGAGCTCGCGCTTTTTTTCGATTAGTCAAAGAATTTAAATTTACTCATAACGAAGTGGCTAAAAAAGTCGGGAAAAGCAGGGAATATGTCACCAATTCCTTGCGAATTTTAACTCTGCCAGAAGAAATTATAACTGGTTTATCCGAAGGGAAAATTTCTGATGGTCATACCCGACCGCTTCTTATGCTTGCAGACCATCCACAAGAGCAATTAGTGTTGTTTAAAGAAATTGTTTATAAGAAAATCACAGTGCGGGAAGCAGAAAGATTGGCCAGAAAGATAGCTTATGATCGAGTACGGAAGAAAGAATTTATGCCGGACCCAGAAATAATCGAACTAGAAGAAGAATTTCAAGAAAAATTGGGAACCAGAGTGCATATCGATAGAAAAGAATTAGGCGGACAGATTAAAATTGATTTTTTTTCAACTGAAGATTTGCGTGAAATTTTAGATTTGATAAATAAATCAAATACAGAAAAAAGACCAAATGAAATGATGGAAAATTATATTGCGAATACAGCGCTTAAAACACCGGAAAATCCAGAATCCAGCGCCTTAAATTCTGAAACAACTCCCGAAACGCCGGTGGATGACAGAAGCAAAGATGAAGTGAAAGCCGATGATGCCGACCTGTACAATATTTCAAACTTTAGTGTGTAAAATTTCTTAACGTTCGGCTATTTCAATTTCTACTATCTTTTACATATGTTCAACATCGTAGACAAATTCTAACTTTCTATTTTTGGTATCTTGTGCGGATTGTGCATTTTGCAAGCTTTGCTTGAGCAACGTTCAGGAATAGTCTTTGTGCCTTCCATCATCAAGCTCCCACATTCTTTGCATATTGCGCCGGTCGGTTTTGCTTTGATGGCAAATTTGCATTTCGGATAATTTGAACAAGAATAGAAAATACCAAATCGTCCGCGACGTTCACTTAAATATCCCTGCCTGCCGGCAGGCAGGTCCGTTTTACAAATAGGACATAATACGCCCGTTTTCTTTTTTTCTTCATCCGCTTTATCGCTTTTTATAAATTTACATTTTGGATAACGGGAACAAGAAATAAAAGTGCCAGTGCCGTCTCTTCGCTCGCGAATAACAAGCTTTCCACCACCCCCTTTTCTTTCCTTCTTACCTTCTTTTGTGCCACATAGAGGACACAGCTCTCCAGTTTCTTCTGGACCTTTTAATTCTGTGCCGTCTTGCATCAGAGCTCCATCACAATCTGGATATTTGGAACAAGAATAAAATTTACCTCCGCGAGAAAGTTTTACAATCATTGCTGACTCACATTTCGGACATTTTATATTCGAGGGCGCCAACCCCAAGTTTGTTGCTTTCTCTAATTTTTCTTTTAATTTTACCTTTTTTAAAAATGGCCCATAAAAATCTTTGAGAGTTTTTTCATATTCACGTTCGCCTCGAGAAATTTCATCGAGTTCATCTTCCATTTCAGCTGTGAAAGTATCAGAAATATAATTAGCAAAATGCTTTTCTAAAAAGTCAGAGACAACCTCACCGACATCAGTAGGAAACAATGTTTTTCCTTGCTTTTCAACGTAACCTCTTTCTTCAATTGTTCTCATAATAGAGGCATAGGTAGAAGGTCGGCCTATTCCTCTGGTTTCGAGTTCTTTAATTAAACCTGCTTCACTGTATCTGCCTGGTGGTTCGGTAAACTTTTCTTCACTTATTAAATTAAGCAATTTTAATTTCTCTCCCTCGGTGCATAGAGGAAGTTCTACATCATCACCTCGAGCGCCAGTGTCAACCGCTAACCATCCAGGAAAAAGAAGTCTAGAACCGACAGCTCCAAATTCCGGTAAATCTTCGTGACCTTCGATAACTGCGTTAATTTTGGTTTTCAACAATTTTGCGTCCGCCATTTGTGAAGACACAGCGCGCTCCCAAATCAATCTATATAATCTATCTTGATCTTCACTGCCAGCGATAAGATGTTCTATGTGTGTAGGGCGTATTGCTTCATGGGCTTCCTGCGCATTTTTAGATTTAGTTTTATAAATTCTAACTTGTGCATATTCTTTACCGTATTTATTTTTAACGAATGCAATTATTTGCGCTTGAGCAGTCGCAGATAAATTTGTACTATCGGTTCGCATATATGTGATATGTCCAGCTTCATAAAGTTTTTGGGCAATTTGCATCGTGCGTGAAGGGGAGTAGCCCAAACGTGAACTCGCAGTTTGTTGTAAGGTAGAAGTGGTAAAGGGCGCGCGAGGAGAACGTTTCTGTTCACTTTCTTTCACTCCTTTGACAAGCCAAGCGCCTTTTTTCCCTTCAATTAATATTTTTTCAACTAGTTTTTCATCGCGAGGCTCTTCGGAACACTCCAAAGTTATTTTGTCCTTCTTTTGTGTCTCGAATAGTCCTAAAATTTTCCAGAATTTTTCTGGAATAAAAGCGCGAATTTCACGTTCCCGTTCCATAATTATACGAAGCGCAGGGGATTGGACACGCCCAGCCGAAAGTCCGTAACGAACTTTTTTCCAAATTAAGCCTGAAAGGTCATAACCTACGAGACGATCTAAAACTCTGCGCGCTTCTTGAGCTTTACGTAATGCCGTATCGATCTTGCGGGGATTTTTTAACGCTTCTTCTACTGCCTCTTTTGTAATCTCATGAAAAGTTACTCGCTCTATTGGTGCCTTCACCTTCTTGTCTTCCTTTAAAAGTGTTTCTATATGCCAAGCGATCGCTTCTCCTTCGCGGTCCGGGTCTGTCGCTAAAATTATTTCGTTTGCTTTTTCGGCTAAGCCCTGTAATTCATAGACAATTTTTTCTTTACCTTTAGAAATTTCATAACGAGGCACAAATCCCGCTTCTATGTCTATTGCGGTTTTGTTTGATTTTGGCAGATCACGAATATGTCCGA
>Ga0209211_10001700_pt1 | contig 40670 bp, 45 predicted proteins | sample RifGroA2_FD_183992 | JGI IMG/M metagenome (GOLD analysis project Ga0209211, IMG submission 183992) | Groundwater microbial communities from Rifle, Colorado, USA - Groundwater A2 (SPAdes) (version 2) | ecosystem: Environmental > Aquatic > Deep subsurface > Groundwater | place: Rifle, Colorado...
CTCAATTTGACAATTCGCAATTTGCAAACTAATTTCCAAATTTCAAAACCAAAACGGTCAGCGGGATTGGATATTCGAATTTGGTGTTTATTTGCAAATTGCAAATTGATAATTGCAAATTTCTTTGCCATCCTTTATCCACGCACGATTGCGCTTTGTGTGTAGAAAATGCGCGCTACAATGGAAACTAATGCGCAGATATTACACTGGAATCGACATCGGTACATATCATGTAAAAGTTGTTATAGCCGTGCCGTCTGAAAATCCTGACCTTCCGATGCAGATTATCGGCACTGGAATCGCCTCATCAAGAGGCGTGCGCCATGGCTACATAATTGACCCGAGCGAGGCAACCAGAAGCGTTAAGGAGGCAATCGTTCGCGCGTCACAATCCGCGAGAGTCTCTATTAAAAGCGCGCGTGTCGCCTTGGGAGGTCTTGGGCTTGATGAGATACGCTCCACTGGTGAAGTTACCTTGACCCCCTCCGGAGGGATTGTAACCGCCCGCGAGATTGAGCGAGCAGAACGCGAGAGCGAAAAAAAGGCATCCGCAAAACTTACGAATCGCACAATCATTCATACCATCCCGATTGAATTTCGTGTTGACGGAACAAGGGTCCTTGGCCAGCCAAGCGGGCTGCAGGGAACCAAGCTCGCGGTAGACACTCTTCTCATTACGATGCTCTCGCAGCATCACGACGACCTCGTAGAGGCCGTGGAAGCGGCGGGAGTCGAAGTGGAAGGCGTCATGGCCTCCCCGCTTGCCGCAAGCCTTGTTGCTCTCTCAAAAGCCCAGAAAATGGCCGGTGTCATTCTTGCGAATATCGGCGCGGAAACTCTTTCTGTAATAATTTTTGACAATAATGTTCCAATTTCCGTGAAAGTATTCCCGAATGGCTCATCGGATATTACGAACACTATAGCGCTCTCATTGCAAATATCGCCTTCAGAGGCAGAGCAGATGAAGCGCGGCGCCGTCACTGGAAGCGACGTTCCGCCTCGAAGAATGAGTACGATAATCGCGGGACGCCTGAAAGATATGTTCGTGATAGTGAACGCGCATCTGAAAACCATTGGCCGTCAGCGACTCTTGCCAGCGGGGATAATAATAACTGGCGGCGGCTCCGGCCTTACGAGCGCGGCAGACATCGCGCGCACCGTTCTCAAGTTGCCTTCGCAAATAGGGCTTATTGGAAATCTTACGAGAACTGGCAGCGCAGACGCGACATGGACTGTGGCTTATGGTCTGTGCCGATGGGCGTACGCGGAAGATACTTCCATTGGGAAACATTCGCTCGGTGAAATTATCCGCGATGCGCGAGAATCAATAAAGCAGGCGATGAGGGCGATGCTTCCATAGCAGTTAGTAGTTAGTAGAAAGTAGTTAGTAGTTTGTGGTAAACGCCATGATACGGGATATAAACATAGTCAAGATTGACCCTGTATCCGCTGTGCTATCATGCGTCCAATATGACCAAACAGGTGAAATCGGATGTTGAGTCTTTTGCGCGAATTCGAGTCATCGGCATAGGCGGGTCCGGCGGGAACGCGGTAAATCACATGGTCGCCACTCACGTGCAAGGCGTTGATTTCGTCACGATAAACACCGACGGGCAAGACCTTCATAAATCAAAAGCAAAAAGAAAAATCCACATTGGGAAAACCCTGACTCGCGGACTCGGGACCGGAATGAATCCAGATGTCGGCAAACAAGCCGTAGAAGATACGCGCGAGGAAATCCAGGACGCACTCAAGGGTTCCGACATGGTGTTCATAACATGCGGAATGGGCGGAGGAACCGGAACAGGCGCCTCGCCGGTTGTCGCAAAAATCGCTCGCGAATTGGGAGCGCTCACAGTTGGCGTTGTCACTCGTCCATTCGGCTTCGAGGGCGCGCAAAGAATGCGGCTCGCGGAAATAGGAATGGCGGAACTCCGCAAGGCTGTTGACGCGCTCATCGTTATACCCAACGACAAGCTATTGGCTATAGTAAGCCGCGAAACGGGCATCAAGAACGCATTTGCAATGTGCGACGACATCTTGAAGCAGGCGGTGGAGGGCATCTCCGACCTTATAACAACGACAGGCATCATCAACGTCGATTTCGCGGACGTGCGCACCATCATGCAGAATGCTGGAAGCGCGTTAATGGGTATCGGCACAGCTACAGGAGCAAAGCGCGCCGAAATGGCCGCGCGCAACGCGATCAATTCCCCGCTTCTCGAAGTATCAATACACGGAGCGAAGGGCGTACTCTTCTCTATCGCCGGCGGAGATGACCTTGGAATGTTGGAAGTCCAGGATGCCGCAAATGTGATAACGGAAGCAATCGATCCGGACGCGAAAGTAATTTTCGGAGCCGTCACGGACGATTCGCTCAAGAAGGGCGAGGTGCGCGTTACCGTTATCGCCACGGGATTTCCGGAGATTGCTAATCGTTCAACTCTTTTTGCCGCTTCTTCGCGCATCGCGGCGAAGAAAGACAGCGAAGTTCCCCTTATAACAAATGCGCCAGCCCATAAGGAAAGCGCTCGCGATTCTGAGAAAGAGTACGATGCACATCACGCCAAAATCCCAAAAGATGGGTCTAATAAAGTTCCCGCAAAATCAGCTGATTCTCATTCTTCCACAATCGACCGCGAAGAAGATGACGCGTGGGGAGGGCTCCCGGCTTTTCTGCGCAAGAAATAGCGCAGAAAAGAAGTTCCAAGTTCCAAAAGTGTCAAATCTCAAACAAATCCCAAACCTCAAAAAACACAAGTTGGATTTTGGATTTTTGGGCTTGGAGCTTACAATGATTAAATCATGCTTGATTTAATCATTGTCGGGGGTGGTCCCGCGGGCGCCTCGGCCGGAGTGTATGCCGCGCGCAAACGGCTTAAAACTCTTCTCGTTGTGCATGAGTGGGGCGGACAGAGCAATGTATCCGGCGAGATACAGAACTGGATAGGCACTCCCGCGATTTCCGGCCTACAGCTTGCGGAGAATCTTCGCAAACATGTAGAAAGCTACGCTGGAGATGCTCTTTCGATAATATTCCCTGATAAGGCGATTTCCCTCACGCAAGATAATGAGAAAGTGGCGGTGACGCTCGCAAGCGGGCAGAAATTGGAAGCGCGCGCTCTCCTTTTAGCGCCTGGAGCCGCGCGCAGGAAGCTGGACGTACCAGGAGCGGCGGAATACGAACAGAAAGGGCTCACTTACTGCGCGACCTGCGATGGTCCATTATTTGACGGAAAGGACGTTGTTGTCATCGGCGGAGGCAATGCCGCGTTTGAAACGGCGGCACAACTTCTTGCGTACTGCAAAACAGTTACTCTTTTCAATAGAAGCGATTCGTTCCGCGCCGATGAAATAACTGTGCGCTCGGTACTTGCCCACCCTAATGTGCGTGTTATCAAGAATGCGGTACCGGTAGAGGTACTTGGAGATAAATTCGTAACAGGAATTAAATGGAAAAATCCGTTGAGCGGAAAAGAAGATGCACTTTCTGTTGAAGGCATCTTTGTTGAAATCGGTCTGCTTCCGAACACGTCGTGGCTTGGCGACGTTGTGGCGTTGAATAAAATTGGACAAGTGATCGTTGACCCGCGAACTCAACGCGCTAGCGCGCCCAGCGTGAAAGAATCACGCGTTTGGGCCGCTGGAGATTGTACCGACGGCAAGTACCATCAGAACAACATAGCATCTGGCGATGCCGTAAAAGCGCTTGAGGACATTGATCTCTTTATTAAATCATCTTGAAATCAAGGGTTCCCCTTGATTCTCCTCTTTATTCGTTATCTCCTATTCAGTAACTGTCACTGAACCTCTGTGCGTCGGATTCAAGTGGTTGTGGAATTTCCACTCGCCAACGACGTCAAACTTGAAATCCCAGGATTCTCCTTGAGCCAAACCCCGGCATGCATCAAAGGAACTCCCAAGGCAATCGGAGGCTGACTTCTGAGGATATGCGCTGTGCTGGGGATGAACAGCTGAAGCCGGCCATGTGTTTGTGCCGGACTCATTAGTCCATCTAACTGTCTGTCCTTTTTTAATAGTAACCGAAGAAGGAACATAGCCAGCATCCGTGAACTTAATGACCACCGGCAACGTTACTTCTTGGGCAGAGGTAGCAACCGCCTCCGGCGCATCGACTGGCGCCTGTTCAGTCTGCGGCGCGGAATCCGAAACAGCGTCCGCTGATTCATTAGAATCGGTTGTAAAGAGATACCAACCGCCCACGATAATTAACAAACCAACAACCCACAAAATTATTTTATTCATGAGATTTTTCCTAAACTATTAAAATAACACTTGAACGATTGTAGCACGGGTATTCTAAAGTCATCTATTGACAAAATTCCTCCCATGTCCGATGGTAGTATTTACCGGAATCCCTTTCTTGCAGAGCTCGCATTCAGCGGGTTCTAAAGCTTCAAGCGGTATATCGACAAGTGCTTCAAAGACTGGCACATTGCCCGCCTTTTCCTTAGTTACCTCTCCACGATTCGCAAGCACTACGACCCCCAACACCTCGGCGCCTGCCATACGAACCGCCTCCACGACTTTTTTGACGGAACCGCCAGTAGTCGTCAAATCCTCCACAATGAGGATTTTCTTGCCCCCGACAAGGGTATCGTATCCGCGCTTTAAAACGAAGCCTCCGTGTCCGTCTTTATCCGCGTATGCGGCGAAAACATCTTTTCTTGTGATTTCTGTCAAATGATACGCAACCCACTGCGCAAGAATAGCCGCTCCGATTGCCGGACCAATGACCACTTCGACACCGTTCTTCGCGAAGCGCTGTGCCATCGCGCGACATAATCTCGATGTTTCTATGGTGTCGGTGTATAGGGCGTCTTTGTTAAGATAATTGTCGCTATGCGCTCCGGAGGTAAGTACAAAATGTCCCGTCCGGAACGCACCGACTTTTTGGAGTACCTCAAGTACCTGATCCCCATTTAACATATATTAGGTTTCGTTATGAGCGAAGCGAATTAGGAAATCTTATACCCCTCCCCAATTTTGAACTCCAGCAGTTTTATTAATAAGTTCTGGTTGTGGTTGGATATGATAGTGTTGCATATTTCTTCAATGTTTCAAAATTGGAGAGGGGTCGTGAAAATTATAGTCCTTTCACTCCTTAGTTTTCTACGATAACGCTTTTTGCATTTCGCTCTGAAGTTCCTGTGCCTTACTTCTCGCGATTTGCGCGAAATCCTCTCCTGAAGACGCGAAAATAATGGAGCGTGATGCGTTTATGATGAGGCCTTTCTTGTTGTTGTCCAAACCCGCGCGCATCGTCTTCGCGAGGTCGCCATTCTGCGCCCCGATGCCCGCAGTTAATATCGGCATGTCTCCGACGATTGCTCGTATCTCGGCAAGCTCTTCTGAATACGTAGCCCCTACCATTACGCAACAATTCCTGTTTGCATTCCATTTCTCTGTAGCAAGCCGAGCGACGACTTTATATAGCGGCACGCCATCTTCAGTTTTAAGATTCTGAATTTCGCCAGCTCCAGAGTTCGATGTGTGGCAAAGTACGATAATTCCTTTTTCCTTCCTTGCAAGAAATGGCGCGAGCGGCTCGCCTCCAAGGTACGGTTGTACGGTGATGGCATCGGCCCCTAAATCATCAAAAGCGCCGCGCGCGTAAGCAATGTTGGTGTTGCCGATATCTCCCCGCTTCGCGTCTAGAATTACAGGTACTTCTGGGGCAGATTCATGAATGTAGGCGATGGTATCTTTGAGAGCGCCCCATCCGCCTTCTCCATGCGCTTCGTAAAACGCAGGATTCGGCTTGAAAGCGCACACCAAGTCCTTGGTTGAATCAACTATCGCTTTATTGAAGTTTAAGATTGTCTCTCGAGCGGTCGCCTTCCGAGCAGACTGTGGGATTTTCTCCGGTTCGCTGTCCAAGCCAACGCATAAAAAATTGCCGAGCCCCCATCGGCCTTCAAGCAGTTCCCGAAAATTGCTTGTAAGCATCAATTCATATATTACCATATCTAATTTCAGGAAATATCATATTTCATACTCGTTTGTGTTCACTTTCCTGATATACGGTAATTGTACATATGTACAATTACCGTATATATAGGCGGTCACGATTGTCGGCGGACTATCGCATCAGTAAGTTTTGCTACCCGTCGCATGGATAAAACATCGTGTACGCGGATTATGTCGGCGCCGCGTTCGATGCAGAGAGTTACTGCCGCGGCAGTTCCCTCTAGGCGCTCCTCTGGAGGCAAATCCAAGGTATAGCCGATAAACGATTTTCGCGACGGCCCTGCAAGAATAGGAAGTCCTAGTGTCTTTAATTCATTCAAATGGTAAATGAGTTCCAAATTTTGTTCCACAGTTTTACCAAAGCCGATGCCGGGGTCTACTATAATGTGCTCGCGTTTTACACCCGCTTTTAATGCCATGTCAATAGACTCTTCCAGCTCATTTTTAATATCCTGCATTAAATCTTTATACTCCACTCCGATATAACGGCTCCCCAACCCCTTTTTCATCTCTGCGTTTTTCGGAGTACTTCGGTTATGCATAAGAATAATTGGGACTTTATGCTCGGCAACAGCTCCGGCCATTTCAGAATCCATTTTCAAAGCCCACACATCGTTCACCATGCTCGCTCCGGCGCGAATTGCCTGCCGCGCGACTTCGGATTTGTATGTATCAATTGAAATGGGTATCGATACTTCCCGCACAAGCCCTTCAATAACAGGAATGACGCGATTCAATTCCTCATCAAGAGATACGAGGTCAGAACCGGGGCGAGTTGATTCGCCGCCCACATCGAGAATGTTTGCCCCGTCTTTCTCCTGCCGAACTCCATGCGCGACCGCGGCCGCAACCCAATCACTTCCTTGCGCCATGAGACCATCTCCCGAAAATGAATCGAGTGTTGTATTGATAATGCCCATTATGTAGGTTCGTTTTCCCCACTCGAATTTAGACTTATCTACTGTCATGTTCATACCAGTATTTTTGTTTTCTGTACCTATTTTGATTTATCGCCCAATTTCCCCAAGAGTTCTTTTATAGTAATCCCAAGAACTGGATGCGCAAAATCGGGCGCAATATCGGAAAGCGGGACGAGGACAAATGCTCGCTCGGCAATCCCCTGATGCGGAACAGTTAATCCGGGCTCTTTTATTTCTTCTTTGCCATAGAACAGCAGGTCAATGTCTATTATTCGTGGACCGAAGCGCTCTGTTTCCACTCTCCCTAAATTTTTCTCGATTTTCTTGATGAAATTAAGCGTCTCGCGCGGACTCATTTCTGTCTGCCCTTTGCATGCAAGGTTCAGAAATCGCGGTTGATTCTCAAGATATTTGGGTTCAGTTTCGTACACAGGCGACACCGCGTCTATTGTTATGGCAGGCGGTAGTTTGGCAAGCGCTTGGCGCAAATTTGATTCGCGGTCGCCAAGATTTGACCCGAGTCCAAGGTAAATGTCCATTTTATTGCCGTATCCGAATAATTGTGACGCCTGGAACTCCCGACGGAAGAACCTGCGGCTTGCGGACTGTAACGGAGACCGTCTTGATTTTGGGGTTCTCCAGAATCCGCTCGGCGATTTTTTGCGCGATTGTTTCCACAAGGTGAAAGGATTCTCCTTCCACGACCTTTCGAGTAATGTCCGCGAAATCTTTGTAATTTATGGTGTCGGAGATGTTGTCTGTTGTTCCCGCGGTTTCTGCATCTGCCTCCGCAGAAATATCAATAAGGAATTCTTGCTCGCTTTCTCTCTCGCGGTCTGAAACGCCGTGCTTTCCTTTAAGCACTAATTTTTCTATAAAAATCCTGTTCATATTGGACCTACGCAAGAACCTCAAAAGACAGCATAAACCTAGGATTTCCGTCTTTGCGAGCAGAGCGAAGCAATCCAGAGACTACGGCTCTAACCCTAGATTGCTTCGGCAAAGCCTCGCAAAGACAATTCAGATGTTGCGCAAGTCCTATCATAGCTAACTCTTTATTCCCTTCAGAACATCTGACGTGGGCTTCGCGACGCTCATGCTGTAAAAATGAATGCCCGGCACGCCGTGTGCTAGCAAGTCCTTGCATTGGGCGACGCTGGCCTCGATGCTGGCCTTGTACACATCATCCGGATTGCTAAAGCGCTCGATTGAATCTCGCACTGCTTGGGGAATTTTGATGTGGAATATTTTCGGCAGCACATCTAAATGCTCGCGCTTATAGAGCGGCTTGATGCCCGGAATAATGGGCACATTGATGCCGATTTTGCTTGCTTCATCTCTGAATCGGTAGAACGCCTCGTTATCAAAAAACATTTGAGTGATAATAAAGTGAGCTCCCGCGTGAACTTTTCTATGCAAATTAGCGAGATCTGTTTTCATATCTGGGGCCTCAAAATGCTTTTCCGGGTAGCCCGCCACGCCGATGCAGAAATCTGTTTTGTCGGCATTTTCTATCGGGTCCAAGTAAACACCCTGGTTCATGAGCTGAATTTGCTCGACAAGATCTGCGGCACGTTCGTTTGCAAAAGCATCTGCAGATCCTCCGCGCGTTGGCGGCCCATCGCCCCTTAAAGCGAGAATGTTTTCAATACCGTGGAAATTGAGTGTCAGGAGCACATCCTCCGTTTCATCTTTGGTGAACCCACGGCAGATAATGTGCGGTGTCGGCTCAACTCCGAATCTCGCCTGCGCCGCTATGCAAATTGCATTAGTGTCTAGCCGCTTATGCTTCATTCTTTCTACATCCCTGCCATCAACTTTTTCTATGCTCCACTCATGCGCATGAGAAGTAACGCTCATGAACGCCGGCTTGTGGCGCATAAGCGCCTCAAGTTCCGCGAACATCGTCTCAAGCTTGACGCCCTTGCGCGGCGGAATAATCTCAATCGAGATAAACGGCTTCGATGATTGCTTGACTAAATCTGTAATCTTCATCCCGTTAGAAGTAGGAAACTCGCGCTTCCGACTTGAAAGCTAGATATTGTAAGAACTCGACCATTGTATGACATGCATATAATGTAACATGTTTGAACTTCCGCGACTTCTAACGGGATTCATTCCGCTTATTCTACCCTCGTATTCAGCGGGCGTATAGAGTGGGCGCTCAAAGACCTGGCAGTTTTTAACGGAGGAATCACTCAAACCGTTAGAAACTACCATGTCTTCTCCCTGAAGGTTTGAGATGAGTTTGGAAAATGAAGCCAGCCGGTACCTCCAAGGTCCGGCTGTTGGTGAATCGTGAAAGGTCAAATTATTGGTCGCGCTTTTGCGCCAGTATCCCCGCCATGTGCTGCTCATTGCTTTCACCGAGATCCAGGATGAGTAATATGCATTGATTGAAGGCATAGAACGCTGTTCCCGATTCGTTTTGTATCGACCGGTTTAACATGCCAACGGCCGTACCGATGACATTTAACCGTAGCGTGTCGAGTTTCTCGACGCCAGTCTTTACATTACTGGCACATTCGAGAATGTCCCTCAGTTTTGGAGCTCTCTGAACCCTTTCGGGAAGAGTCATGGCATTTGCTAGGTCGAACATAGGGCTCAATGGCATCATTGTCTCCTGGTTACCAAAAAGAATTTCTATTACCGCCACCAATGTGCCGATGGTCTAGGCGCGATGATACCCCCCCCGCAAAATCTGCAATGAGCGAGTATACGCTGAAAAACTGGGCGTGGTCTAGGCCGTTTTATTTCTTGTCTGCAGCACCTTTACGAAGGATTTTCACGGCTTGCATCATTCTCTCAAGTTGCGCCCATGCTTCTTCGCCTCGCGTTTTCAAGCCACAGTCGGGATTAATCCAAACTCGGTGAGGGTCCATGTCTGGTCTCCGAAGGTTAAACCTTCGGAGTTCCCCTGTTCAACTTTTAGCAGTCTGGCTGCCAGGGACCCGGGGAATTTCTACCGCGTTTTTTTAGCCGCGGGTATCTTCAAGTATTCTTCCAGTTCGGACACATTGATGTTTATTAAGTCAAACTCGCCCCCAAAAATCGAGTCAAAATCTTGAGTCAAGTAGTACATTCCGTAGAGCGTGTATGTTGCGACAAGAGCCGAGAGCATGCCTGCCATTCCAGGTATAAATATAACCACAAGCGCCAGATAAAGCATTGTCGACTGATGAAGGAGAGTATCGTATGGTTTTGGAACAAGCCTAGTCTTCTTGCTTAAACAAAATCGAGCATCCTGAATTATATCTATGATAAATATGGTTATCCAACTGACATTCTTCTCAACCATTAAAACAGCTTCGTGCAATTTGGCATTCGCCTCGCCCATCCGCCGCGTATCATCCTGTTCTTGCGGATGTGTCAAAAGCAAATAAAATGACCTGCCCCATTCCGTACAAGCACCTGTTCCCAGTCCCTTCTCTGCGTTATTTAGCATCGTTTCCAGTGACCCCAGCCTGGCGCGAATACGAACAACCGCTTCGCCCACTTCGATGAATTTTCCATAGCTAACGCCTATTTTTTGGGAAAGAATTATGCCTAGCACAAAACCGATAATTGTGAAAAGAGTCCCCAACTGGGAATCGGGAATCCAAAGATTGTATGACTCCAGTACCCAAATAATTCCCTTCGCCGAGGCAAACAAAAGGATGATAGGAGTAATTTTCTGAAGAATAGTTCCTTGATAGAGAAAAACTTTCCTAAAAATGCTCCCATACCGAAGAAATTTAAGGACGCGCAAGAGACGGGCAAATCGGAGAAGTCGAAGTACCCGGAGCTCGGTGGTATCTATTACAAGCGGAAGGAGAAGTTCAAGATAGTTCGGAAAGATTGCAACAAAATCTATTACGCTGAATGGCCGGGTGGCAAAGTGTAATTTTCGCGAAGCCGTAGAAAACCGCAAAATATATTCAACGGTAAAGACAGCAAGGATGATGTTGTTGCCAAGATTAAAAAGCGATTGGTAGCGGAGGAATAATTCACTGTACCAGAATTCAACTGCGAAAATCCCGACAGAAGCGAGTATAAGAATAGCAATAAACCCCTGCACAGAATATGCAAAAGCACTGTCGGGGTTCTCGAAGAAATTATGAATGCGCTCTCGGAGTGGAGATTTATCTGTGTTCACAAAATTTCATTACCTGCAAACAATTCGACTGTACCACATATTCAACTGTCTAGTCAAAAAGCAACCGGACATATGTTGCTATATGCTTATTGCGCGAATAAGCATATAAGGGTTTGCAACAAAGTAGATGAGGTTTCTTGACACGCTCTCTTATTGCACCAAGAAGTTTATGGACTTTGGGCAGTCTGACTGCTAGAATTTCTCTGCGACACCTTTCCGTAGAATTTTCACTGCTTCCATCATCAGTTCAAGTTGCGCCCATGCTTCTTCACCGCGAGTTTTCAAACCGCAGTCGGGATTAATCCAGACTCGGTGCGGGTCCATGTCGAGCGATGCGGGAATCGCGAGCATTTCCTTTACAGTCGGCAGGCGCGGGCTGTGAACATCGTATACGCCGAGTCCGATTGACGCCGGAAATCCCGAGCCTCGTATTGAAGCCGCCACCTTGCCTTTTGATTTGCTGTCTTCTATGAGCAGGACATCGGCACCCATGTCTTTAATCGCGTCCAGAATGTCGTTGAACTCCGAGAAGCACATGTGGGTATGAATTACCACTTCGTCCGGCATGGCCGCGTAAACAAGCCGGAACGCGTTCACAGAGTGATGCAGGTAATTAGCGTGGCGAGAGCGTTCAATGGGAAGCGCTTCCCGGAGTGCCGGTTCGTCTATTTGGATATGCTTGATTCCCGCTTTCGCCAAATCCCGCACTTCATCCGCGAGCGCGCGGGCGACTTCATAAAAGTGTGCTTCCTGCTCCATGTCCTCGCGCGGAAATGCCCATTTCACTATTGTGACTGGCCCGGTAAGCATTCCTTTCACAGATTTATCCGCGCACGATTGAGCAAACTTACTCCACGGAACGGTAAACGGGCGTGGCCTAGAGACAGGGCCTGTGATAACCGGGGGGCGAACGTGTCTCGTTCCGTAGGATTGCACCGGCCCTTTGATGACCGTGAAGCCCGAAAAATTCTCCGCGAAATACTGCACCATGTCGTTGCGCTCGAATTCGCCGTGAACCAGTAGGTCGAGGCCGAGCTTTTCCTGCCTTTCTACGCATTCCTTAATCAGTTTCTTCATGTAGCGCTCGTAGGCGGTATCTGTCAACCTACCGGCGCGCCAATCACTCCGCGCCTTGCGCACGTCCGAAGTCTGCGGGAAACTCCCGATGGTGGTGGTCGGATACGCGATATCGCTCACCCAATATTTCTTGCGCTTTCTCTCGAATCGCTTTTTGGGAAGTACCGTATTTTGATGCTGAAATGGAGCGTATTTTGCCGTCCCGTTCTTAATCGCTTTCAATTCGGCAATTTTTTCCTCCGCAAACGAAAATCCTGCCTTCTCTCCCTTGGCGGAAAGGGGGACGTGCAAAAGCGAGCACGATGGCGAGATGTACAATCGGTTGTCGGGAATCTGCTTGCGTATTTTGGCAAGAATATTTTTCGTGCGCGCGGAGACAGGCCACACGTTGCGGCCGTTGATAACGCCCGCGATGAGGGTTTTATTTTTAGGGAACTTGGCTAGAAGTGAGAGATTTTCCTCGCCGTCAAAGAAATCAAGTCCGATGCCTGCGACAGGCAACTTGAAAAGTTTCGCGGCAAAATCATTAACCGCGCCGAAGTAAACATGAAGGTGAACCCCGTTAGAAATAGCCCGCCCCGTAGGCCCTTCGGGCGCGCCAGCGCGAGCGCGACTTCTAACGGGGTGAACTTCCCGCCTTATTCCCTTTAGGAAATCTTCGTATCCCTTCGGGATTCCCTTGGTAAGGAACGATGGCTCTTCCAACTGGACTTTCGTGTGCTTCGGGAGTGAGTTGATGAATTTTTGATATTCTTTGGAAAGAATCTTAAATAACTCCGGAATAGAATGTTTGGTGGTATTGATGGAATACGCAAGCAGTGTCCACGGCCCGATAAGAGGAAGGATGTGGCGCGGGTCCGAGAGGTCTGGGAGTGGCGCATCTTTCTGCCACTTTGGCTTTCGCTCAATTTCGGGCTGGACGACATGGTAATTAGTGTTGAACCACTTAACCATTGGCGATGCTGGCTTGTCTTTTATTCCGCGCGGGATTGAAAGATAAGTTGCGAGCGATTTAATCGCATCTTGCGGTGTGCCGAAACGCGCGGGTACAATCCCGAACCGGACGGAGGTCGCAAGCATGCGGTCGTAGAGGTCGATTTCTCCGACTGGAATGAGGTCAAGACCATCTTGTTGGGCAAGGTTGTATTTTTGGACATCTGCAAATGCTTGGCGCACCTCGGATTCAGTCGCTTCGCCTTTCCAAAATCGCTCGACAGTTTGTTTGATGAGCGACTGGTAAACATTCGGAAACCCTAAATTTGCTGTGCGCATATGAGTGAATTGCGACATAGTAACATTTCATAAAGATGTGTCGAGGGAAAACCGGTTGGTAAAATTAAATACCTCGTATTATGATGCATCGCAACGACAGTATGTTCGAAACAACTATCACAGGAAGTTTGCCGAAGCCCTCATGGCTCGCTGAACCGAGAAAACTTTGGCCGAAATGGAAACTTGAGGGCGACGCTCTCGTCGAAGCGAAGCGCGACGCTACTCTACTTTGGATTAAAGAGCAGGAGGACGGGGGCATAGGTATCGTTACGGACGGCGAACAATCTCGACAGCATTTCGTGCACGGCTTTCTCGAATTCGTCGAAGGAATAGACTTCGAGCACAAAGTAAAAATGGGCATCCGCGATAATCGCTACGACGCCATGGTTCCCGTGGTAATTGGGCCGCTGAAACTCAAAGGCAGAGTGCATCAAACAGAGGCCCGGCTTGCGCGCGCGCATACGAAAAGAAAACTTAAATTCACGCTCCCCGGGCCGATGACAATCGTTGACACCATAGCCGACAGATACTACGGCGACAAAGAGAAACTGGCGTTCGCCTTTGCGAAATTGCTCAACGATGAGGCGCGCGCGCTCGAGCGCGACGGAGTGGATACAATTCAGTTTGACGAGCCGGCGTTCAATGTCTATATGGACGATGTAGCGCGCTGGGGCGTTCGCGCGCTCGAGCGCGCAATTCAGGGGCTCAAGTGCAAAACGGCGGTTCACATCTGCTACGGCTACGGCATCAAAGCCAACCTCGACTGGAAGAAGACTCTGGGCAATGAATGGAGGCAGTATGAAAAAATCTTTCCCGCGCTCGCAAAGAGCAAAATCAAGCAAGTGTCGCTAGAATGTGCAAACTCGCGCGTACCGCTAGAATTGCTGAAACTTCTGAAAGGTAAAGATGTACTGGTCGGCGTCATAGATGTTGCATCTGACAAAGTGGAAACGCCAGCGCAAGTTGCGACGACTATTGGCAAGGCCCTTAAATTCGTTCCGAAAAATCGGCTTTTCCCCTGCACTAATTGCGGAATGGCGCCAATGGACCGCCAGATTGCCCTCGCCAAATTAAAAGCCCTTGGCGCCGGCGCAGTTCTTGCCCGCAAAAGATTTGGATAATGATGAAATAACATAGTCGGTCTTTGTGCATAAAAAAATTAGGGCTTGCGAAGTCTGTCACACTTCGCAAGCCATCGGACGAAATCGTCCACAAGACGAGCTTCTGGGATTCCTCGTGATTAAATTCCACCGAGGGTTGCTTGACCGGTAACACCGCTCTTGGTGGCACCGACCGGCTTGAGGTTGTGGTCAACCAACCGCAAGCCCATCCCTGGACAATCCAGAAAAATCGGGAGTTTCTGGCGCTTCAATACTGCGCCAATCTCCCCGACGCCAATGAGGAGCTTGGTAACGAGAAGAGGTGCAACCTTCTCCACAACTGCCATCTTTTTTGTACTTACCTGTTGCAGGCAGTCGCAACAGGTAATTTTGAGGAAGCACACCTCCACTCCCTCATTAACTGGACATGCAACTATTGCCCAGTCTCTTTTCAATTCTGTCGCCAGATCGACAACGGAATTAAATATAGAATCGTCCATATTTTGGCCCCCCCTTGAGGCCGAAAACAAAGAAAAAAACAACGGTTGAAAATACCAAACTGCTCGCGAGGTCTTACCCCCATGTCAAGGTGTCACCTTGACATGGGCTGCGAATAAATTCCCGGCCAATTTGGTATTTCCAACCCTATGTCAAAGAACTAATGAGCAGAAAGAGCAAAAAAACAAAAACCCCCCGAGAAGCGGAGGGTTTTTGTCTGAATATCTAGTGAAAGTTATGCAGGCAAAACGCCTCCGCTTAGGGAGTTCATTCCACAGCAGCAAGTCAAGGTTATTGCCGTTTTGTGTCCGTTTCTTTGCATAGTCAAACCACTATATCAAACCCAATTTCCCTGTCAATCAATGCCACTGCGTGGTCGCAGATTATCGCATACCGAACGCAGATTTACGCAGAATGGTCTCATTCGCTCGAATGGTTCAATAGCCAAAACCGCTTGCAAACTCCTGCATACTTATAAGGGCCGGTCGGCCCTTATAAGTATGCCGAAATGAATACAAAAAACATTTCTACTCTTTGCCCTCTTTGCTCAAAAATCCGACAATTTCTTGCACAATAGCGCCGGCATTTTTCCCTTCCGTATTTATCGTAATATCCGCAAGCGATTCGTACATCGGAGTGCGCTCATCGTGGAGTTCTTTCAAGGTTTTTTCGCTCATTCCTATTAACGCGCGCGGAGGCATGCCCTTGAGCCGTGTTTCCACTGTCTCAAATGGTGTGTACAAATGGATAACTTTTGAAATCTTTTTTATATACTCTCTGCACTCCTTCCTGTAAATAATGCTCCCGCCCGGAGAGATTACAAGATTGTTCTTTCCATTCGTGCTGTTAATGAGCGCCTGCAGTTCTTTTTCCAGATATGCCTCTTCCCCAACTTCATTAAGAATCTCCTGGATTCCCTTTCCATGCGTCTGCTTTAGACAATCATCTATATCAATAAAACCCATCCCAAGTCGTTTAGCCAGCCGTTTTCCAATGTAACTCTTCCCCGCCCCCGCCATTCCGATAAGCGTCACATTCATAACTTGAGAAAATTCATTCCTCCTCCATGTCCTTTGAGTACTTTCCCATCGTAGCCAAACCATTCATTTCTGCCCGGTGGATGAAAATTTCTTGCGCTGATTTTACATTTTCTGCCTTCCCGTTCCATGCTTTCAGTGCCGAATTCTGCAAAGCGCGTCCGTATGAAAAAGACATCTTCCACGGAAATGGGCCTCTCTTATTTATCGCATTAAGATTTGCGGTCGCCTCAAGCTCGCTCTGCCCGCCTGACAAAAATGCCTGTCCCACAAGTTCTTTCGGCAGAACCTTGCGGAAAAGCCCAAGCGTCGCTTCCGCGATTTCCTCTGGCGTTGCCTGCTTCGGACATTCTTTCGCCGGAATTACCATGTTCGTTTTCAAAATCATTCCATCAATTGCCACATCTGCGCTTCTCAAAGCGTCAAAAACTGCACTCAAAGTCATCTCGCTCGCATCTCGGCAAGCGGAAATGTCGTGGCTTCCGTCCATCAAGACTTCCGGCTCGACTATTGGAACAATTCCTGCATCCTGACAGGCGCGCGCATATTCGGCCAGAATTCCCACATTTTGTTTTATGTTCGAATCCGTTGGCAGACCGTCTCCAATAGTTATAACCGCCCGCCATTTTGCGAATCTCGCCCCCATTCCCGCGTATTCTTTCAGTCTCTCCGGCAAGCCCTCAAGTCCTTTGGTGACTTTTTCGTTCGGCGATCCTTCCATTTCCTTCAAACCCTGGTCTACTTTTATCCCGGGCAAAACGCCGGTATTTTCTAAAATAGTGACAAATTTCTCTCCGTTGCTCGCGCTCTGGCGAATCGTCTCGTCGTACAAAATAACGCCTGAGATGTATTTGCCGATGCCCGGGGTCGTAAAGAAAAGTTCGCGGTACGCGCGACGGCTGTCTTCCGTGCACGCGATGCCCACCTTCGCAAACTTCTTTTCTATGGTGCCACTGCTTTCATCAGCGGCAAGGATTCCTTTTCCGATTGCAACCATCTGCTCTGCTGTTGCTTTTAAGTCTGCGATTTTGTCCTTGCCCGTCATATATTGAATGTTTAATAATTAATAATTCTGGATTTTTATTTTGACTTTTGACTTCTAGTCTTACTTCTTATGATGCGTTGTAACATACCTCATAGTCTCCGTCTGTCCTCGAATGACGAGAGAGTGGGTAATTATAGCGTGGTCTGCATATCGCACGCCCTCCAGAAGCGGGCCGTCAATCACGCCGGTTGCGGTGAAGGTCAAATCCTTTCCCTTCGCCAAATCTCCAGCCGAGTAAATCTTTTTCGTCGTGAGCCCGTGCTTTTTCACCAATTCCGCGTGGTGCTCGTCCTTCGGCTTGAAACGGCAAAGAATTTCTCCGCCCAGTATTTTTATCGCAACCGCCGCGAGCACCGCTTCCGTCGAGCCGCCGATTCCCATAAGAACATCAATTCCCGAATTCGGTATGCATGGCGCGAGTCCTCCCGCCACATCGCCGTCTGTTATCAATCGCACTCGCGCCCCAGCTTTCCGAATCTGCGCAATTAAATCAATGTGACGGCTTCTGTCGAGAACAACAACTGTAATCGCACCAACCTTCTTGCCCAAAGCCGTGGCAATCTTTTTAAGATTCAGTGCAACTGAAGCGTTGAGGTCAATCGCCTTTCTCGCAAGAGGACCAACCGCAATCTTTTCTATATATGTGTCGGGGCCCGAAAACAAACTTCCGCGCGGGCCGGAGGCCGCGACGCATATAGCGTTGTATCGTCCATACGCGACGCTATCCGTGCATTCAAGCGGGTCAACAGCCAAATCAATTTCGGGCTTTCCACCTTTCCCAACCTTTTCGCCAGTATACAGTTCCGGCGCTTCGTCCTTACTTCCCTCTCCGATTACAATCCGTCCCGTGAAATTAATATCGTTGAAGCGGTCGCGCATTGCGTCCACCGCCGCGCCGTCTGCCGCATTTTTATCTCCCTTGCCAATCCATTCCGCCGCCGCAATCGCCGCCGCTTCAGTAACCCTCACAAATTCGAGCGCGAGATTTCGGTCCATAGATATTTATGCTGGGCATTATATACGAACTACTTGATTTCGTCTTGCCCGCTTATAATCCATTTCCTCTTTTCTATCTTTCCCGCGAAGTGTGATGAATGTGAAGTATCTCGACTGTTTCTCCAATGATTCGATAGAAAATTTTATACGGATACCGGATAACCGGCACGACATGAACATGCGACCACCCCGCGACTGTCCGTGCGCTTTCCGGGTAAGCAACGATGCGCCCAATAACTGCGTGAATGCGTTTCCCAACTAGCGCCGAGAGCTCCGGATAATTAGCCGCAATATATCTGCGAATCCGGTCGAGGTCTTCGAGCGCAGATACTGTGAAAACGGCCTTCATGAACCGAGAAATTTGGAAAAAACTGCGTTGACTTTCTTGTCCGTCGCAAAACGACCCTCCCGCGCTTCCGTAAGACCTCGGTCAACCCCGGCAAGCTCTTCTGGTGTTGCGTGATATGCATCCGCGCCAATTTCTGATTCTATTTCAGATGCAATATGCGCCAATTCCTCCTGAGCTTCTCTCGGCCAGGTTTCCGCGCGTTCTATCAAGTTTTTTAGCATCTTGGCTATCATGCGGGTGATTATAACCTGTAATCCTTTCCGTGCCAGCTCGTCTAGTCAACATTTCTTTCTTCCAAATCAAGACACACGGAATTAAGGCAGAAGCGCTTGCCTGTTTTGGTCGGCCCATCATTAAAGACATGCCCGAGGTGAGAATCACAGCGCGAGCAGACTATTTCCGTGCGAGACATCCCTAGCGAGTCGTCGGAAATTTGCCTTATTGCCCCATGAATCGCTTCGTCAAAACTCGGCCAGCCGGTGCCGGACTCAAATTTTGCGTCAGCATTGAATAGCGGATTTCCGCAAGCCAAACACATATAGGTGCCATTTTTATCCGCATGCAAGAGCTTGCCGGAAAAAGCCGCCTCTGTGCCCTTCTCGCGCAGAATTTTATACTGCTCGGGCGTTAGAACCTCTTTCCACTCTTCTTCAGTTCGCGGAATTGATTTCTTTTCCATGCATACAGTATACCTTTTTCTGCTAATTGAACTTTATCAACTACTTGCTTATTCGCGCGAATAAGCAAGTAGTTCAGCGAATTCTGCTTTCACTTTATCAAGCTTCGGGTTGATGACAATCTCGCAATATGGATTCCCGAGATTCTTCGCGAAGTAGTCTTTGTGATAATTCTCGGCTTCGTAAAATTTGTCGAGCGGTTCGACATCTGTAACTACTTTGTCTCCCATATCATTAGAGTCATTGATTTCCTTAATAAACGCCTCGGCATCTTTTTTCTGTTCCTCTCCAGTGTAGAAAACGACAGACCGATACTGCGTGCCGATGTCATTTCCCTGCCTATTTCGAGTCGTCGGGTCGTGGCTTCCAAAAAAGACAGCGAGAAGCGTTTTGTACGAAACTTCCCGCGGGTCGAATTCTATGTAAACGACTTCCGCGTGGCCGGTTGTTCCGTTTGATACCTGCGCGTATGTCGGATTCTCTATTTTCCCCCCAGAGTATCCCGGCAGAACAACCGACACTCCTTTAAGCATTTTGAAAACTGCCTCCGTGCACCAGAAACACCCTCCCCCAAATACCGCGATTTGTTTTGTGAGCTTCATTTATTACTGCTGTCGTACCTTCTTCCCTCTCCTAACCGTGGCACTAGCTGTGTTCATAAGCCCGATTATCGAGTCAAATGTCAGTTTGGTTCCTGAGTATGGTCTAAAGCGCTCAACCATCCGAGAAACCTTCAGAGCAAGCTCCTGACTTGAGTCTGGGAAAATGCCCACCATAAAACCGAGAGTAATTTCCTCCAAACTCCTTCTAGCTTCATCAGACACAATTAAGGGACTGTTCATCAGCATTTCCTTGGGCAGACATAAAATCATAAAAGCAGAGACCCAAAGCTTCAGTTCCTCTGGCGGTAGATGAATGTTTCTTTTGGAGAGAAGGTCATCGTACTGTTTTACATCTTCTTCATCAAGAGCGCCCGCCATCGTCTGTATGATTTTCATATGCCTTAAATTCTCCGTGTACGCTTGATATAGGCATGTACTGATGTGGCCAAATGCAAGTTTGTGCAGTTTGATATTAGTATTTGCCGCGTTGGCTCGACGCCACAAATTCATGCCAAATTCCAGGGCAATATACATATCATTCTCTCCTACAACCACCGTTGTATCGTCAGAAAGATTATAGGTATTAAATTTCGGCAAAAGAAAACCGCGAGCTTCATCATAGAAGAACGCATCAAAGTCTTTTCCAGTATGAATTCCTCTTTTAACTATATCTTGCCATATGTTTGCCAGAGTAAATGAACTTTCCAATTCTGGCCCAAGCCCGTCACCAGTAGCAACGAGCTTAACCCAACCTTGATTCTTCTTTTCAAGAAGCCTGTTGGCGGTATAACAGCCTGCTCCATTAGATGCACTATATGAGATAACATTGATTTTCTGCTCAGGTGAAATTTTGAGAATCTTTTGAATCTCGCTCTCTGTATCGTCTATCATATCCAAAAAGACTTTCTTCGTCATGGACGGATCTTTATGCACAAAACCGGAAGGCGTCGTAAAAACTATAGCTTTCCCCCATTTAGGAATGAGGCCATACTTGATGCCTTCTTCTATCGTTGTGTCCGTGGGCAAAAAAACTATCGTCACTTCACCCGCACCAACATATTCCGGAGACTTATTCTCTATGACGCGCACCTCTCGTTCAAAGTCACTATACCTTTTCTCGGGGTGAAGTAATTTATCGTTATTTTTTAATACTAGTGCGTCTACGGCACAGAATAACTGCCCATTTGACTGGTCGAGAAGCCCTTTTACCAAAGCATATACATTTACCCCCTTGGCAAGAGTCTTGATGGCGTTAACCTTACCCCCAGTCCCGTCTAGATATTTGCCGAGTACATCTTGAAGTTCGGCAGAGGCAATAATCATATTATCAATTTCACTACCGGGACCAATATCAACTGTTGGGACGACCGGGAGCTTCTCCCCAGGAGTGCCTGTTTCGGCGGGAGGTATGGGTTTTCCAGAAAGAATTGGCGGGGGAGCATTTTCCCTTCTATTAACGCGCCCTTTTTCGAGCTCACCATCCATACATACTTAATAATATCACTTTCATAAAATACGGCTCGCGAAATGGAGCGGTTTCTTTTGTGAGACGCAAATGTGGTCGATTGGCGGTAATGTCCCGAGTTATACACATGTGTTCTTAAGACCGAATGTGACAGAGGTATAATGGGTATTATTATCAGCTATCTATCAAAAATATGGATAAATTTGGCCCATCGGGCGAGAAACTAGGAAAAGGACGACCAGAAGCAACGAGGGACAGCGACGGCCCAAAGGACAAAGGAAGAAGAGACTTCCTTGGAGCTGCGGCCAAGAACACTCTTAAGGTAGCAGCGGCGCTCGGAGTACTCGGCGCAATCCCAACGGTACTTACTGTCAAAGAGTCAAAGAACAGCGCAAACGCAATGCCGAAACCCGGTACGAATATGACGGGTCCTGGGTTGGGGGAAGACCATTCGACATGGGAAAGAAATACCAAAGAGGAGAGCGAGATTGTTAGTTTCCATGTATTGTTCCTGAAGAGCTTTGGAAAAGAGGATTTCAAAAAGATAGCGGAAAAGAAATATCCTACTATGTTTGCATGGGATGGAGGATATGCAGCGCCGAGTAGGGTCCCTAGTGTGGGAAAGCACAGGGAACATAACAAGGCTAAGTATCGAGTGCAAGATTGGATTAATGGATTTAATAAAAGCAATCCAGAAGCAAAGATGGAAAATGTTGAGGAGGCCATTAATAATCAGATTGTTGCGCTAACGGCTAGGCAAAAAGAGCTCGCTGGAAAATTATCCTCGCAAAACTAGCGGGCATTATCACTCCGTGCCGATTTCTCTCTGGGTTTTCATAACTGGTGGCGCAAAAAAGCGTGCGCTCGGAAATTAAATCTGGCGTTCAAGTAAAAATCCCACAGGCCCGTGAAAATACCTGATATTGCGCGTGAGACTATCACGCTTATGCCGAGTATATCCACAAACAAGGCAGTAAGGCCAACCGCCCACAATAGTCCCGATAACATTATGGACGCAAAATAGATATATTCTATCCGCATAGGCCGTCTGGAACTTCCAAACACCCACAAGTGACAAATGCCATATTGGAAGACCGTTGCGATTACGAAGGCAATGGCTACGGAAAAATAACTTGTGCCTTCTAACAGCCGTAGCAGTACATAAAGTAAACCCAGCTCAAAAATAAACGCAGAAATTCCCGCCGCGCTATACCGAGCAAATGTAATGCCTTCCTTAAAAAGTTTGCTCATATCATTGCGTTCGATTCCTTGGAATACCTCACCTGCAAAATTATCTGCGCTATACTGACGACCAAAGCTATTATGTTTGTGAAAACAATAGGAGTCGCATTAATTAGCAATCCATATATGAGCCAGAAAATGCTGTTCAGAAAATAGACGACGAGCATTCCCCACGAAACATCCTTCACGCTCTTCGTCTTAAACGTCTTATACAACTGCGGCAACATCAAGCACGTGCCTGTTGCGGTAGCCAAGGTGCCGAAGATTGCGGTGAGCATGGTGGAAGTATATCGTATGAATCCAAAATACTAGATATTAAACTTAACCCATTGCCAACTATTTGCTTATTCGCGCGAATAAGCAAATAGTTTATGTTATGCTGAAATTGGTGCGGAGCAAAATGACAGGCGGATGCTATTATTCCCGCGTGAGCGATACTGAACAGGGCGGAATCCCAACTTCTGCATCACCCGCAAGCGATGCGCCAGCGCCAGAAGCAGTTCCTGCAGAAGTTATTGCCGCGCCTCCCGCGAGTGCTGATGCTGTTCCTGACATTTCAATCGATGAAGCAACATTAGCTGCTCCACCGACTCAATTATCTGATTCCCCTCCTCCAGCCGACACGCCCGCAGAAATTACCGACACAGAACATACCAACATACTTGAGAATGTTGGTATGTCTTCAGAAGCCAACGATACAAATGCGCCTTCAGCTCCACCCGTTTCGGATAATGCGTCCGCGCCAGTTCCGCCGCCAATAGAACCATCTGCGCCAGCTGGCGGGGCCGCGTATGCCGCACTCTTGGCCATGCGCGACCAGGCGCAGAGCGCCATTCAGTTTCGCAGGCAAGCGAGATTGGAGAAAATTATGGCGCTTGTAGAAACGAAGCGCTCCATCGGAAATGATGAGGTGGAGAAACTTCTTCGCGTTTCGAACGCCACTGCTAGCCGTTATCTATCAACCCTTGTTCGAGATGGAAAATTGAAGCGTTTGGGACTCCCGCATGCGTCTCGATATACTTCGCCCACTGGCTCAAACGGCGCCGTTTGAGCCAGTGCCACCTAAAAACTCTCGCAAAATATGTCTAAAATCAAAGCGATTGTTTTTGACTGGGACGGGGTCATTGTTGATTCCATGCCGATGATTGCGCTCGCGATACAAGAAACCGCCGCAAGCTATGGTGTGCAAATAGCCATCCCAGAAATCTTTGTGAAATTCTCACAGCCGAAAGAAGCGTTCTACAAAAGCATCGGCGTCAAGGCGGAAAGCAAAGAGGAACTGAACGCGAGACATGCCGCAGGCGACGATAAATACCTTATAAATACGAGACTTTTTAGCGATGTACGCTTAATTATTAAGAAGCTAAGAGAAAAAGGAATAAATCTTGGAATTGCAACCCAGAGAATGGATACTGGAAAAGTCGCGATACGAAATGAGATTGAAGCGCATGGATTGCAAATGTTCTTCCCTTTTGAAAATACTCTTGGCGGAGAAGTTAAAAAGGAACAAAAACTTCTCCTGCTCGCCAAAAAATTCGGAATAACGCCATCAGAACTCTTGTTTGTGGGCGACTTGCCTTCCGACATCTCTGCAGCTAAAAAGGCGGGGGTAAAATCGGCGGCTATCGCGCGCCATGAATCGGGCAAGGCCCGACTCAAAGCCATGAAGCCGGATTATTTTCTGGACTCGCTCACGAACTTGTTGGCAATCTGTTAATATCGTTCCCCAAGCCCGCGGAATGTGTATACTGGGACACGATGCCGACAAACATCCTGAAAATATGACAAAAAAGCGGTCCCAAAAACAAGGTTTAAGAACATGGATTGAGATAGATACGCAGGCCCTCAAAAATAATTACGACGAATTCAGGCATCTGATTGCGCCGAAATGCCTTTTGATGGCCGTTGTCAAATCAAATGCCTATGGCCATAGCTTGATTGATTTTTCCCGCGCCGCGGAAAATTTGGGGGTTGATTGGCTCGGCGTTGATTCAATTGTCGAGGCCGCGAGTTTGAGAAAGGCGGGTCTCCACAAATCTATTTTGGTTTTGGGATACACCCTTCAGGATAGAGTGGAAAATGCGCCTAAAAATAATATTTCTTTAACAGTCGCTGATTTTCCCTCTCTGAGAAATCTAAAGACGGTTAATAGGAACGGCAGAAAACTAAAAATCCATCTAAAAATCGATACAGGGATGCACCGGCAGGGATTCTTAGTCTCTGAAGTCCCGAGGGTTATCAAAATACTAAAGTCAGGGTCTCTGCCGGTGGCTCTTGAGGGTGTTTATACTCATTTCTCATCTGGAAAAAATCCGGCGTTCCCATCTGCAACATCAGACCAGATAAAAGAGTTTAGGAAAGCTATTGGTCTCTTGGAATCAGCCGGATTCAAAATACCAATAAAACACGCGGCGGCCACAGCCGGTACAATACTGTTTCCTCAAAGCCATTTTGATTTGGTTAGAGTTGGAATCGGACTTCAGGGGCTTTGGCCTTCCAAAGAAGTGCGTGGGGCGTTTCAGAGGAAGGTAAAACTTCAACCAGTGCTTGCTTGGAAGACTATCGTTTGCCAAATTAAGAATCTGCCTAAAGGAGCTCGGATCGGATATGATTTGACGGAAGAGCTCAATCGCGATTCAAAAGTTGCCGTATTGCCTATTGGCTACTGGCATGGGTTCCCACGAGCGCTATCAAGTATCGGCAAAGTACTAATTAATAGCAGTGAAGCAAAGGTTCTGGGACGAGTGTCCATGGACATGGTGAGTGTTGATGTCACGGATGTGGAAAAAATAAAAATCGGGGATGAGGTTACTCTTATAGGCAAGAACGGAAAACTAGAAGTTTCTGTCGATGATATGGCCGGAATGTGCAGCACCAGCAACTATGAGATAGTTACACGCCTCAACCCGCTCATGAAAAGAATCCTTATTTGAGATGCAGGTTGTAATTTCCTAGAGAATTTTGTGAATCATCCACGACAATATTGAAAGAACTACTGCGCCGAGGAGCGCATTCAGGAATCCATCGACTTTAAACTCGGGAATTATCCACATTATCGCGTAAAAGAGAAAAGCATTTAGAACAAACGAAAATAATCCGAATGTGATAATGGTTATCGGAAGAGTGAGAATACTCAATACTGGCCTGATGACCAGTGTGATGACAGACCATACAACCGCAACGAGAAGTATCGTCGTCCACCCGCCAGTGTGAGTGATGCCAGGCACAAGATTGACCGTTAATGCGACGGCGACAACTGTTCCGAGATATTTGAGGACTGCGTGCATATGGGGATAGGTTATAGGTACTAGGTTATTGGTTCCAGGTTAGGAAATCCCGATACCTTACGACTATACCACAGTTAACAATTCACAGCGCGGTTGGATTTCTTCAACCTAAGCGAAAATACACGACCTTTTTTAACGGTACGAACCATTAGTCCCGTCTACAGGTGCACATCTCTGCTTGATGTGCCCTTCAAAAACTACTCAGTCTTTGAGCCCTCCCTCATTCCCACTTCTCCTCCTCTTCTTCTGGCACTTCCACCTTTTCCTCATCGTCTTCGTCCGCATCCAGCAACTCACTAACTGCGTCTTCTTGAACGCCAGCTTCCTTCTCCTCATATTCGTCTCTGTCTCTGTAAATCATAGACAATTAAAACCTACCGGCTTATTAACACCACAATATTACCGAGCGTCTGTCCGCACGCAAGATTGCAAGACGCACGGGTGTGTATAACTCAAACAAGCTATATAATCCGTCGTATGCAAAGTGGCGACCCTATCGCAAAACACTTCCGACTCGCGCCCGCGCAGGCGGCCGCGCTGCGGAAACTCGGACTCGTAACAATTCGAGACCTTCTTTATCACTTCCCCGCCAGATATGAAGCGCAGGGTTCAGAAACGAGCACGAGGGAGTTGGTTACCGGCGCTAAAGTTACACTCTATGGCACGCTCTCAAAATTAAAAGCAAAAAAGCTTTGGAAAAGCAGGCGCGCAGTGACGGAAGGGTGGTTTGAAGACGCGACCGGCCGCGTGAAATGCATGTGGTTCAATCAGCCGTATATTGCATCTTATGTTTCCGACGGGAGTTTTGTGCGATTGTCGGGAACAGTGGGTGGTAGCGAAAAGAACCAGTGCATCGCAAATCCGGAATTTGAAGTTGTGCCGCGCGGGAGCGTCCCTACTGGATTGTTTGAAAAAATCCCGACGCATAAGTCGGGACCCCGACAAGTCGTCGGGGCTGAAAACTTTGTCATTCCCGTCTACCCGGAAAGCCGAGGCATAACCAGTCTCTGGTTTTATCACGCTATCCGGCGCGTATGCGAGAACGGCGCACACAAAACAACTAAAGATCCCGTGCCAGAAAATGTGCGCAAAAAGTATCATTTACCCGACCTCTCAACCGCTCTCGTGTATATACACACTCCGGAAAAAAATGAGCATGCGGAAGCCGCGCGCAAACGTTTCGCTTTTGAGGAAATATTCATTATGCAAACGGCTCGCGCGCAAGAACGCGCGCTAAATGATTCGCAAATGCCGTTTCAGATCAGCGATGGAAATTCCCACGTGGAAAGATTTCTCGAATCAATTAGTTTCCCTCCGACTAGCGCGCAGAGCCGCGCCATCGCAGACATTCTCAAAGATTTCTCGGGCGGGCATCCGATGGCGCGGCTTCTAGAAGGAGACGTCGGCTCCGGTAAAACGCTCGTTGCCGCGTCGATTGCATACGCAGTCGTACACAGCCGACCCAAAGGTCGCAGCTCGGGTACTCTGCAAGTCGCGTACATGGCGCCGACAGAAATTCTCGCATCACAGCACTTTCAGTCGTTTATCGAATATTTCAAAGGATTGCCAATAAATCTTGCTCTCATTACAGGAAGCGGTTGTTGGAAATTCCCTTCCAAGACGCGGAACTACGCAGAACGAACGCGGAACGATGCGGAAAAGTGGCGCGAACAAGTTACCTCTATTTCGAGAGCGCAGTTGTTGAAGTGGGTAGAAAATGGAGAAATCGCCATGGTAGTCGGAACGCACGCTCTTATACAGAAATCAGTCAAATTCCAAAATCTCGCCCTCGCAATCGTCGACGAACAGCATCGCTTCGGAGTGGGTCAGCGCAAAGCGCTGATTCGCAGAACAAACGCGGAACAAACGCGGAACAACGCAGAAGATATTGACCCGCTTTTGTATCGAGACCTGACGTATCGGATTAGGAGCGCGCTGTTTGCCGTCAAGAAAGAACTTGGCGGAGGACATAAGGAGAGCGTATACCAGAAATCTGTTGCTCAAGAATTCGAAAGGGCTCGTTTACCATTTTCTCAAGAAGTACGCATTCCTATCACATATCGGAATAAAAGCGTGGGAACATACATTCCCGATTTCGTCGTCGACGACAAGGTCATAGTTGAGTTGAAAGCAATTCCCTTTGTCGGGCAAACTGAAAAGAAACAGCTATGGAACTATCTGAAGGGTTCTGCCTATCGACTTGCCCTTTTGGTCAATTTTGGACCGAGAGAACTTACGATTGAGCGAGTAGTTTATGACTCAGCACGTTCTTCCGCGTTTGTTCCGCGAGGTTCCGCGTCAGTTCCGCATTTCTTGAGTATGACCGCGACACCGATTCCACGCACGCTCGCGCTCACACTCTACGGCGACCTTGATATTTCCGTCTTGGATGAACTTCCGCCTGGACGAGCGAAGGTTACAACGCGAATTATTAAAAAGGAAAACCGTGGAGAGGCGTATGAAAGTGTGCGACGCGAGCTAGCAATGGGGCGTCAGGCATTTGTCGTGTGTCCGCGCATTGAGGAGCCGGACCCGGAGAAAATGAACGCGCTTCAAGCGAAATCGGCGAAGGCAGAAGCAAAGCGCCTTCAAAAGGACGTGTTCCCGGAATTCAAAGTCGGACTTCTGCATGGAGCTATGTCCGCCAAAGAAAAAGATGGCGTTATGCGGGAATTTGCCTCCGGCAAAATCCATTGTCTAGTTGCGACATCCGTCGTTGAGGTTGGAATCAATGTGCCGAACGCGACCGTGATGATGATTGAAGGGGCAGAAAGGTTCGGACTTGCGCAACTTCACCAGCTACGCGGAAGAATAATGCGCTCATCGCATCCTCCGCATTGTTTTCTCCTTCCGGAAACTTTCGGCCAGGTATCCTCAAAACGGCTTAAGGCGCTGGAAAAAAACGACGACGGCTTTAAGCTGGCAGAAACCGATTTGGAAACACGAGGCGCGGGAGATTTACTCGGACGCCGACAATGGGGCATCTCTGATATTGGCATGGAGGCGCTTAAGAATCCGCGACTGATACAAGCTGCTCGCGAGGAAGCATTCGCGCTCGTCCATGAAAATCCGCGACTGGAAGAATATCCAGAGCTTGCCGCGCGCGCGGCAAGAGTCTTCACGGCGATGCATTCCGAGTGAGTGCAATTAGTTCACCGCGACGGTAACTGACGTTTTGTGGGAACCTGCGCTCAATGTGACCTGATACGTTCCCGCTAATTGGTAAGTGTGATTAACTATGCTAGTCACTGCCTTGCAGGCCCCCGCGGGAACTGAAATCGGAGCTTTCCCAGTGCTGTCGCCATAATCAAGGAGGTACGTGGCCGCGTTGCATGAGTTTGCCGCGTTAACCGTTACCTGCACCGAAATGGCCCTGGAAGATCCTCCCGTATATGGCGAGACGGCAATAAAACCTCCAATCGCATTCGTCGTGCCAACCGTACTTCCAACACAGCCAGCGGTCATTGCCGCGGCCGTGCGCGGTCCGACTGCGCCGTATCCCGTAGTTCCCGGAGTTCCAGAAGACACAATTCCATTTTTGACTTGAAATCTCTTAACTGCTGTTTCGGTAAGCGGACCGTATGTTCCTGTTATTGACCCTTCTGGATAAATACTCTTGTCTTGGGCCAAAAACTGCTGAAGACGTGTTACATCTGCTCCGCTAGACCCGCGCTTTAAAGTTATGCCTGGCGTGAAGCAAACCGCTACAGAAACGGCTTTTGCAGGCGGGGCGGCTTGCGCTTGCGCCGGAGTCCCAGTAGCGGCCGCGCCAGCGAGAAGCGGCAACCCTAGAACGAGAGCCGTCAAAAACGAGAGGAACTTAATATTCATGTCTATATTGTCGCACGCGCCCAAAACCGCGCAACGCCTAATCCACACTTGTCCGCCCGCTTGGACTCGAACCAAGGACCTAGGAGGTATAAGCTCCTTGCTCTAACCAACTGAGCTACGGGCGGAGTATCACTACTCTACAGTTTTTTCGAGATTTTCAAAGACTTGCTTCTTCTTGTTCTTCCTTACATCGTCCCATGGGAAGACTCGGCCATTCATCGCTATGTACACGCCCGGCGACAATTCTCGCGCCTGCTCAACAGCATATTTGAGGTTTGAAATAGCATCGGAACCTTCTTTAGCATAGGGGATAAATGCGCCGACGAAAACCACGATTTTATTAGAGATGTTTCTTCCTAGCACCGCGGCAGTTCCGATCATTTCATTCGTTCCATGTGTAATCACTATTCTCTTTTCCGGACACGATAGACATCGTTCGAGTATTTGTTTTCGTTCTTCCTCGGTAATATCCGAGGAATCTTTCAGCAACAAGACTTCAAAAGTCACGCTACTTGCGATACCCGCGTCTCGCAACATCTCTGGCACACGGCTATGCGTAAACAGAGATTTGCCCGTCGCTGGGTCAGAATTATCTTCGTCAATCGTCCCGCCCGTTGCTACCACTCTAACAATCGATTTGTCCATATGCGCTAGCGAATTGTCCTGCCGCATGTTTTGCAGGTCATGTCAGAAAACGGTTTCTATCGCGGCTTGCATGGCGTATGTTGCGTATGATGATTCCTTCTTCTTCTAGCGCGTAGAATATAAGATAGGGAAAAGGCGGAACTGGAAAGACGCGGATTCCCGATGCGTCAATTGGAGTCGCTATTTCTGGGAACTCCCCAATGCGCTCTACGATACGCTCGATTCTCCCAATCACGATTTTTGCCGCAATAATATTGTCTTTCGCGATATGCGCTTGTATTTCTTTCAACTCGGAAAACGCTGTGTCCGTATAACGAACCCTCATGAACGAGACTTTTTGAAGAATGCTGATACCTTGCGCGAGGATACAAATCTTCCTTTTCGCGCATCTTCCGCACTCCGCGCAAGTGCCTTTTTGTCTTCTGCAGTTAGGGTATAGCTTCCAACATACCCGCGTTCAATAGAGCGTAATGTATCAACGGCCTCCTCCTGTACTTCCCGCGGCCAACGGGTGGCACGACCCAATAATTCCTTAAGTGCCTTTGTCATACCGCTAGTATAACACAAACAGATTATCTTATGGATTTGGCGACCGCGAGCGCAACACGCTTGTCGAACATGTCGGGGAGAACCTTATGGGCAGTCGGTTTTTTGACGAGTCCGGCGAGCGCGTGAGCCGCTTTTAGTTTTATTTCTTGGGTAATTTTCCGCACGCCATTGTCCAGTGCTCCACGAAAGATTCCGGGGAAAGCGAGTGAGTTATTTATCTGATTCGGAAAATCTGAACGACCGGTCCCAATTACCATTGCCCCGCCCCGTTTCGCTTCGTCGGGCATTATTTCTGGAGTAGGATTTGCAAGCGCAAAAACAATCGCCTTTTTCGCCATCAATTCAATGTCTTCTGCCTTTGCAAGACCCGGGCCAGAAACTCCTATTAAAACATCTGCACCAGTCAATGCTTCGCGGAGCCCACCTTTAATGCCGTCAGGATTTGTGAATTTTGCTAACATTTGCTTGTGCGGCTCCTGGCGCGTGCTATCAATAATTCCTTTGCGGTCGAGCATTATTATATTCTTTGCGCCAGCTGCATAGAGAAGATTCGCCGTTGCTGTTCCCGCCGCCCCCGCGCCGGAAATTACAATCTGCACTTTCGCTATTTTTTTGCCAACAACCTTGAATGCATTCAGAAGTCCCGCCAAAACGACAATCGCTGTGCCGTGCTGGTCGTCGTGCATCACAGGAATGTCGAGCGCCTCGACTACCCGCCGTTCTATTTCAAAACATCGGGGCGCGGAAATATCTTCAAGATTAATTCCGCCAAACGCGGGCGCGACTGCAAGAATTGTCTCTACTATTTTGTCCGCGTCTTGCGTATCCAAAACCAAAGGCACCGCATCCACTCCAGAAAATGTTTTAAAAAGCGCGCACTTCCCTTCCATCACCGGAAGCGCGCCCAAAGCGCCGATATTTCCAAGCCCCAAGACAGCCGAGCCGTCGGAAATCACTGCGACCATTCTGCCCTTCATTGTGTACTGGGGAGCGAGCTCCGGATTCTTGGCAACTAGCATTGAAACCGACGCGACTCCGGGAGTGTAGACGAGCGACAAGTCAGCGCGATTGCGCACAGGCGCCGCCGGCAGAATCCGGATTTTCCCGCCAAGTTTTTTGTGGAGCGCAATTGCCTGCTTTGCAACGTCTTTTGCCATAGATTCGACATTATACCACTGCCAGTCATTGTGTATAATCTAGCCATGACAAACAAAACAATAACTATTAAAAGACCTTTTGACTCGCATGTCCATTTACGGCGCGGAGCGGTACTCCGCGCCGTCGCCAAATACACGGCGGAGCGCTTCGGCCGCGGAATTATAATGCCAAACACCGAACCGCCGATTGATACTGTCGAGCAGGCTCTGGAATATAGAAAAGAAATTCTCTCTGCCGTTTCCTCTTATGCTAGTGTTTTGCAAAACACTAGCATAGACACCGCAAAATTCGAGCCGCTGATGACTTTTTATCTGACGAAGAAACTGTCGCCGAAAGATATTGAAAAAGGCGCCAGTGGCGACGTTTGCAAAATATACGCGGTCAAATCTTATCCATACGGCGCGACAACAAATTCACAGTGGGGATACAGGAATATTCTTGAGGCAAAAGATGTTTTGCGCGAGATGGAAAATGTCGGGATGCCCCTGCTTCTCCACGGCGAGGTACATCTGAATGCGAATGACGAGGAGGAGGACCCTTATGACGGCGAGAAAATGTTTATCGCCGATGTGCTTCCCCGCTTGCTCGATAAATACCCGAAACTGAAAGTGTCGCTTGAACATATGAGTTCTGCAGAGGCGATTGATTTTATGGAGAAGAATGGCGCGGTGGACAAACTCGTTACCACCGTCACCCCGCATCATTTAATGTACGACCGCCGTCAGGCGTTTTCTGGCGGATACCGCGCGCTTCTGCACTGCAAACCGCTTGTGAAAACACGCGAGGACAAAGAGCGCTTGCTCGCTATGGTGAAAAAAGGACTGCCGTTTGTTTCCGCTGGCACCGACACCGCCCCGCATCCGGAGAGCAAGAAGTTTTCTTCCTGCTGTGCGTTCGGAGTTTTCAACTCTCCCGTGGCGCTTGAACTTTACACGCAAGTTTTTGATGAGCTCGGATGCTTAGACAAACTTGAAGGATTCCTATCTGTGAACGGCCCGCGCTTTTTCGGCCTTGAGCCCCTAACCGCCACAATAACGCTTGTTAAAGAAGATTGGCAGGTTACGGAACCAGTCGTTACGGAAGAAGGAGTGAAAATCTGGTCTCTGTGCCACAAAGACCACGGCCTCGGAAACGAAGTGATTCACTGGAAAATAAAGAGTGGCTCGTAGCCCGTAGCCAGTAGCTTGTAGCCACTCAAGTCCGAAATCCTTTGTGTTTTCTATTGCTATCGGCTACGGGCTAATAGCTACCGGCTTTTTTCAATTGACTCTCTCTCTCCGATTTGAGATAGTGCCTCTAGCCAATTTCGGCTACTTCGTCTCGAAAGGAGACAAGAATGAAACAAGCTCTTTTGAAACTGTGGCAAGGCGTGAAATTCTTGAGTGGCGTTCTCTCGGATGGCCACTGATTGACCCGTGGAGGGTCGCAGGGGGCGCGCGGGAATTGTCACCCGCGCGGAAAGCCATCGGATGGTTGGCGGGAATTGCCATCGCAATGTATATCGGCATTGCATTGTCCATCTACGCGGAGAAGTGGGGACTTCTGATACCCTTCGGCCTGGTGTTCCTCGCCATGTGCGTGAAGAGGTCGCAGGTCTGGTCTGTCCTCAACAGAGCGAAAGGTGGCGATGTACGGGCCCTCAATGAATACTTCCACCCGACCTGAGTCCGTGCCGCTCCACAAAAATTCGTAGCTGCCTCGCCGGCGGCTACGAATTTTGTCTTTTGTATTTTTTGTGTTTGTACTCGAACCGGTTAAACAAGTGGCTGATGCTCTATATCCGCCTTTTTCTTGGGAGTAATTCCGTGCGCAATCAAGATCTTTTCAAAATCGTCGCGCTCTATCGTTTCCACTTCTACCAATTTACTCGCAATCGCTTCCAGCGCCGCGCGATGTTTCTTAATTACGGCTTCCGCCTTCTTAAGCGCGCCGGTGATTATTTTTTTCACTTCCGCGTCAATCTGCGCCGACACTTCTTCCGACTGCTCCCCTCCTTCTACTCCCTGGCCGAAAATCGTACGGCCTATCGATGCCTCAAAAGTAACTGGGCCCATTTTCTCCGACATTCCGTAGCGGGTAACCATATCGCGCGCGAGCGCGCTCAAAACTTGCAAATCATTTGAGGCGCCAGTTGTTATATCCTTGAAAATTAATTTCTCCGCGACATAACCTCCGAGAGAAACGGCGATGTCATCAAGAAATTCCTTGCGCGACTGCATCCGCCGCTCGTCCAGAGGAAGTTTGAGTGTGTATCCTGCGGCGCGTCCGCGGCTGATGATTGAAATTTTATGCACGGGGTCGGCGTATTGAAGAACGGAGGCGACAATCGCGTGCCCCGCTTCGTGATATGCGGTAATTTCTTTTTCTTTTTTATTGAGGACATGACTGCGTCGTTCGGGACCGAGCATAACTTTCTCGATGGAGCGGATAAGGTCGTACTGCGTGATTTCTTTGCGCTCTTCGCGCGCGGCAAGAATCGCGGCCTCGTTCATAAGGTTGGCGAGGTCGGCGCCAGAAAATCCTGGCGTGCGCTCCGCGATAACCGCCAATTTCACATCAGGCCCAAACGGCTTCTTTCGAGAATGAACTTTCAAAATGTCTTCGCGGTCTTTCCTGTCGGGCAAATCAATCGTTACGCGCCTGTCAAAACGCCCCGGGCGCACGAGCGCGGGGTCCAAGACATCCGGCCGGTTCGTCGCCGCCATAACGATGACTTTTTCATTAACCTCGAATCCGTCCATCTCAACAAGAATTTGATTCAGGGTTTGCTCTCGTTCGTCATTTCCGCCGCCCACGCCCGACCCGCGGACCCGCCCAATCGCGTCAATCTCATCAACGAACAATATAGAAGGCGCCGCCTTTTTTGCTATTTGAAACGTATCGCGTACGCGCGAAGCGCCGACACCTACGAACATCTCGACGAATTCCGAGCCTGAAATCGAGAAGAATGGTACGCCCGCCTCGCCTGCAACTGCCCGAGCTAAAAGGGTTTTCCCAGTACCTGCCGCCCCCATCAAAAGCACGCCCTTGGGAATCCGCGCGCCTATGTCTAAAAACTTTTTCGGATTCTTAAGGAAATCCACTATTTCCAAGAGTTCCGATTTCGCCTCTTTCGCGCCCGCGACATCGGCAAATGTCACTCTCTGTCCTTCGTCTTCTGGAGAAACGAGGCGCGCCATTGATTTTCCGAAAGTGAGCGCCTGCATTCCCCCAGCTTTTACTTGTCGTGACAAATACCAGATAATACCGAAGAGTAAAAGTACGGGAATGAGCAGGGGCGCCAGAGTTAGAAACCAGAATCGCACTCCTCCTTCGTCTTTTATGTCAATCTTCACCGCGTCAATTTTTTCTTTGGCGACGTTGTAATTGGCGAGTGTCTGCGTGAAAGATGTCTCTGTTTCCTTCCGCGAAGTTTTCTCCGTCTTATCTGCGTACTCCGCTTTTATGATGTCGCCCTCAATCGTAACTGCTGAAATCTTTCCCGCCCCGATATCAGCGGCTATCTGCGAGAGCGGCACCTTCTCGCTTTTCGCGGTTATATATTGCCGCACGGAGGAGTACCCTGCGGAGAGCAAAAGGAAAACTATAAAAGCCGTCATCAACTGCATCCAAATGCTCGGCCCCTGCGGAGCGCCTATAGGCGCCCGCGGCTTGCGAGGCCTCTGATTTCTTTGTTCTGGAATTGAAGCCATGAGTGAGCATTATAACCGTTAACTGTATTTCGGCTAGTTTTTTCTCATAAATGAAGGTCTTTTCCTGAGCGCCACATGATATAGTTTTGCCATGAGCTTTATCGAGAATAAGCGTGTCAGTTTTGACTATGAAATCCTTGAAACACTGGAGGCGGGTTTGGAGTTGCACGGATTTGAAGTGAAGTCCCTCCGCGCGGGGCACGGCTCTTTGAAGGGTGCGCATGTCGTCGCTCGCGGTGGCGAGGCATACCTTGTTGGGGCTTCAATCCCTGCTTGGCAGCCAGCTAACGCGCCGAAATCCTACGACCCCGAGAGAACGCGCCGGCTTCTTCTCTCGCGAAAAGAAATCGCGCGCGTTGCATCGGCGGAATCCGAAAAAGGATTGACAATAGTGCCTCTTTCGGTGTACAATAAACGCTTCAGATTGAAGCTCGGAATCGCGATAGCGCGCGGAAAGAAAAAGGAGGATAAAAGACACTCCATCCGCGCTCGCGAGGAAAAGCGCAGGATAGACAGAACTTTGAAAAATAAATAACCAGCCGGTCCCCGATTGCATTTGAATCCGAAGGTTCGCCGAATTCTAAGGTTCGACCTTGGGCTTTCTTAAGGTCGAACCTTGAGCGAACCTTAAAATGCAATCGGGGGGTGACTGGCTTCGACAGAGAAATCGGCGTGTGTTTGCGCGTTGCGGAATTGAATGAATTCCTAAAAACATTCAAAAACCCAAGTGCGAACAAAGTAGCACGGGCAGTTTTGTCGCCTATACAGGCGGCAGACCTGCAGTTCGCTTACGCGTTAGCCTAAGCGACCGTCCACCAGCTTGATGCTTGATTAGAGTTGAGTGGGCGTCACAAATTTCAAGCACTGACGAGCGCGGTCCCGCGCTCGTTTAAGACATAGGACTAGGATTCATATGATTCTGTTCATCTTATACATATGCATCCGAAATCAGAATTTATTTTCTGACAAGATGACCTACGCTTCGTAGACACATTCACACATCTTTCTTTGGACTCGGGTCCGATACCCGACACCTCCACAAAATTAACGAGGCGACGCTTTTGCGTCGGCGACTGTGATTTCGCGGGTGCTCCCTGTTTGCCAAAGAGCTTTGCGATTGGTTTGCAAACAGGCACATCAAGCAAGGATGTGCACTTGTAGACGGCAGTCCTTTAGGGGCGAAGCGTATAGCGCTTCGGCGCCACGGAATGGAATCCAAAACCGCCCTCGATGGGCGGTTTTGGATTTCAGACTTCGGAAAGTAAAAGTATTACGCAAACCCCGGGAAATAATCTCTCTTTATCATGCTTTCTTTTACTCCCATTCCAAGAAGGATGTCATCAAAAGCGGTAACCATTCCATGCGGACCAGAAAGATAGAAAATTCTTTCCCGATAATCAGGAACTTCCCTCGCAATCGTTTGCGCGTCAAGCGGACCCGCGACGCCTGGGATGCCGTTCGGTACGGCCCCTTTTTCTGTGAACGCGTACACAGTTTTTAAACCAAGTTTCTGCGCGGCCTCTTGGAAGAAACTTTTGTATGCCGCATCCGCCGGAGTTTTGTTTGAGTATAAAAGCACAATGGGACGCGACTCCTGCTTATCCAAAAGATATTTAATCATGCTGCGAAAAGGCGTGACACCGATGCCTCCCGCGATGAATGCTAATTTCTTATTCTTGTCCCACGGCAAAGTAAAATCTCCAGCGCATTGCGAAGCGACCGCGCTATCCCCTTCTTTCATTGCAAAAAGAGATTTCTTAAAACTGCTGCCATTCGGATAAGACTTCACGCCGAGGCGCACATTCTCTTCGGAGGGCGACGAGGCAAGCGTAAAGTAGCGTCGTATGCCGCGCGTATCCGATTCTTTGTGTGTAAGCGTCCATTCCATGTATTGGCCGGGTTTGAATTTCACGCGCTTGTCGGTTGAAAAAACGAATTCGTACGTGTCGGTGGCAAGCTGGTTTCGTGCCGCAAGCTTGAGTACAAGTTTTTGTTTCGGACTTACTATGTAAGAAAATATATTTCCAACAATCAAGGCAAGTTCCGGCGTTGAATATATAGACCCTAGATGAACCTTCGGAGAAAACAGAAGTCCGACGAATACTCCATAAAGAATCCGTAGCCATATGGTTGGAGGCGTTGTTAATGGTTCCGTCAACATAACGGTAGCTAGAAAAAATATAGGACTGTTGAGAAATCCGTTTGTAACTGCCGAGGCAAAATTACCGCCATTTATGACATTTAATACAACAACTCCTATAAACGCCGATGCTAGAAATCCCAATACCAAATCAAAACGCCGGATTTTTCGGGTCACAAGAAATCCGCCGATAAGCACGAACGGCAACATGGGAATCGTGCCCACCCACCATTCTGCCGATGCATTGAGTGCGAATGCGGTAATCACCACGGCAATAGCTGCCGGGTTAAAAAGATGTTTCTTTTGCACCGCAAAAATATATTTCGAAGCGGAAGCAAGCGCGGATGCCCATCCCGCAAGCGAAAGGAAACTCAAATCTAAGAATGAACCCGCTGGCGTAATAATCAGAGCTAAAATCAGCGCCGTAACGTATGTGGATTCGGGGTTTGATGGCGCCTTAAAAACTAAAGCGAACAATTTATTCACTATCCATGCAACAGCGACGATATACGAGACAGAAAACGTGAGATTGACAGGCGTATACGGTAAAATCCCGAAAAATCCCAAAATCGCCGCGGCGACTAGAAGAGCTATCAACTCGTAAAGCACGAGCCGATACATTGTTATTTTATTGAGAAGATTATCGATTGCGCGCATATTCTGTGTACCTTTTTAATAGGAAACCTTCTCGCGGCATTTTCTGGCGCTATAAGTTCTGCACTTGAAAAAGTGAGCTTAATTACTTATCAAGCTTCTTAGAAATCTCTCTTAGGACATTGTTCTGGTTCTCCAGATGTGCCAGAATAGTTTCAATCTCTCTTTCCGCCTTGGAGTTCGTTTCGAATTCGGCTTCTGCTCTCGCTTCCGCGTGCTTGCCCTGCAGGTTCTGTCCTATCAACAGAAGCGGCATGAGAAGAATTTGTATCATGTTGGATATAAAAAGCCACAAAACAAATGCGGGATACGGATCAAACGCAAGTTCTGCGGGCGCGTAAATATTCCAGCCAAGCCACAGCAATGTCCATGTGAAGATGATGAAGAAAAAGCCCATCGTGCCGACGCGCTCGGTAATCCAGACAGCAAACTTTTCGAGCTCGGTTAATCTTTCTTTATGCTCGATATTAATGTTTCTAATCGGCCTGCGCGCCTTTTTTAATTCGGCAAGCGCTATGGGTTTTTGCAGTTCCATGTCTATAGTCTTCCACAGAAACTAAAATCACGCCACCTCCAAAGGTCTCTCCTCGGGAATTCTGCATTTGAGGTGAGACCTTAGGTATTTTCCTCAATGAATTTCTTAACTAATTCAGCGTCGTTTTCTATGCGTGTCGTCTTTTCTGGAAGATTCGCAAGATTTTCGTATCCTTTTGGCGCGGGAACCTCAATGCCGAGCGCCTCGCGAATTGTGTCGGCAAACTTCGCCGGCTGCGCCGTTTCAATAACCACAAGCGGTACGCCTTTCTCGCACTTCTCCAGCCCAACTTTCATGGCAACCGCCGTGTGCGGGTCAATTACAACGGCATACTTTTTGTATACTATGCGGATTGTATCTAGAACCTCCGCATCAGTTGCGCTTCCGGAAGTAATTCCAAACGGGACTCTCGGCTCTATTCTGCCGATGTCGAACTCTCTCTTCTGATTAAGCTCCTTCCACAGCACGCGCACTTTTGCGGAATCCCGCCCGACATAGTCGAAAATAAATCTCTCAAAGTTAGAGGCCGACGCGATGTCCATAGAGGGGCTCGAGGTAATTTTGACATCGTTTCCTTTCAGTACGCGATAGATTCCCGTTTTGAAAAACTGGTCGAGTACATCGTTTTCGTTCGTGCACACTATTATCTCGATATTCAAACCCATTTTTGAGGCGATGTGCGCGGATAGCGCGTTACCGAAATTCCCGCTCGGCACCGCGTACGCAACTCTTTTAGAATTGTCCTTTGTCAACCGCAGATAAGAGTAGAAATAGTAAACAATCTGCGCGGAAATGCGCGCCCAATTGATGGAATTCACAGCGCCTAGCTTGTACTTTTTCTTGAACTCTGCATCTGCGTTCGCTTCTTTCACTATTGTCTGGCAATCGTCAAATGTTCCATTTACCACGATATTAAATATGTTCGGCTCATTGAGCGTGTACATCTGCCGTTGTTGAAAACGGCTCATTCGGCCATAGGGCGAGAGCATAAAAAGGCGAATGTTCTTTTTTCCCTTGAGCGCGTACGCCGCCGCGGAGCCGGTGTCGCCCGAAGTTGCGCCGAGAATATTGAGTTCGCTCCCCCGCTCTTCAAGCACATACTCCATCAAATTGCCAAGCAACTGCAGGGGCACATCTTTAAACGCCAATGTCGGGCCGTTCGAGAGTTGCAGAAGCGAAAGCCCTTTTTCAAGATGCTTGAGCGGAGTGATTGCATCTGTTCCGAAAATTTCTTTCGTGTATGTGCGTGAAATTATCTCGTCCAAATCTTTCTCGCTTATGTCGTCTATAAAAATGCGCAGAATGTATAGAGCGACCTCGTGATAACTCTTTCCGCGAAGCGAGTCGAGTTCCTCGCTCGAAAATCTCGGATATTTCTCCGGAACATATAGCCCGCCGTCTGGAGCAAGCCCCTCAAGCAAAATTTCTTTAAACTCCCGAGGTCCTGAATTCCCACGGGTTGAGATGTAGCGCATGTTTTGAGTTTACCATTCTCGCGAACCCCGCGCATGTTGTTCCCGAGGTGACTCCTTGGCATTTGCAAGGTGTCTCCTCGGGAACGAGGAAACTCTCCTCGGGAACTATTGGGGTTTGTTGAATACAAAACGAAGTCCCCCGGATGATCTATTCGATCAACTTCCGGGGGTTGGCTAGGCATCAGTTGGTTTGTGAACTGACCCTAACCCCAGTGTTGCCCACTGAAGGGCCAGGCCTGCATCAGCCGAACACTGCAAAGCAACCGAAGGCGGCGGAAATCATCGCCACTGCCGGTGA
>Ga0209211_10001707_pt1 | contig 40353 bp, 40 predicted proteins | sample RifGroA2_FD_183992 | JGI IMG/M metagenome (GOLD analysis project Ga0209211, IMG submission 183992) | Groundwater microbial communities from Rifle, Colorado, USA - Groundwater A2 (SPAdes) (version 2) | ecosystem: Environmental > Aquatic > Deep subsurface > Groundwater | place: Rifle, Colorado...
CCCGCGCGGAGGTCCGGGGAGGAATCCGCGCGGGCTTCGGCTTTCTTTTTTGAAAAAATTGGCGGCTAATTTCTTTTAATATCTGCAAAAATCATCTTAACTATTTCAGGAAATTTGGCGATGTTGAAATGCCCGCCCTTGCTCTTGTAAATCACAACATGGGCGTTTTTCAATTTCTGCTTGTATTTATCGGCATGAGAGGCGGGCACAACATCGTCATCTTTTGAAAATAGTAAATGGAGATTTTTGCAGTTCTTCTCAATCAACGACAAATCACTTTTCAGCTTGAATCCACCCACTAAATCCTCGGCTGGTAGGTTGTTGTCAAAAGGCGGACAAACCAAATATACCGACAAGGCCTTTTTGTGAAGTTTATTTTCTTTGTTGTTGCCATAATTATTTTTGCTGGCTTCTAATAATTTCGGAAGCAAGTTTTTTCAGTTCTTCTGGGTCAGCCATTGGTCCGCTTCCTGAAGAAATCCAACCCTCATATTTCTCAAACCAAAATTCTTTTCCACTCAAAACTTGCTTCCAGATACCTTTCTTTAGGTTTTCTGTTCCGTGAAGCGGAACAAGTTTGATGTGTGCGTGGTCAATTCCCGTTCCTTCCATCATCAATCCAACTCGTCCGACATCGTCAAAATAATTTTCCAATATATTCGCAACTTTTTTGGAAGCGATTATAAATCTTTGCAAAACATCGTCTGGCATTTTCAAAACATCACTTCCAAAATGTTGCTTTGGAATCACGCACGAAAAACCTTTAGTATTTGGATCAATGGCGAGCCAAGCCATAAATTCTTCATCTTCCCAAAACAGCCCTGCTGTTTTGATATTTCCAGCGGAAATTTCGCAGAAAATACATTTGTTGTCTTTTGTTGTTGCGTCGTATTTTGCCATAAATTTATTTTATTAACTCATCAGCCGATACCTTAAGCGCATCAGCCAACCTTTGAATGGTCGCAAGAGTAGGATTTTTCTTGCCGTTCTCAATATTACTAATATAACCCCTATCAACCTCTAAAGCACGAGCAATATCACCTTGCGACATTTTCTTTTTGGCTCTGATGCGCTTCATGTTTTGACCTAATTTTTCGGAAGCTGGATTCATATTTTTGTAATTTTTTTAGTAACTGCGCCAACGAAAAGGCGGTATGCTTTTCGTTGTTCTTTTTTATAAATATATGGAACGGCCAAAACAGATTTACATTTTGGATAGGTCAAGCTTGAAATTTTGTTTATAGGAAGTTTTTGAAAATTTGCCAAATTTTCTGGCGCAAAAATTCTATCCAAATAAAGACGCTTTAGTGGGCCAGGGCCGTCCTTTTGATAAACAAGGATTTTTGCGCCACAATGTTCACAAAGAACATTCAAAAACCGAGAGTATCCACCTCTTGCTTTGCGGTATTTATCCGATTTAAACTTATCAGCCATATTTATTCACATTTTACACTTTGCTATACTTTAAGACAATGTTATACTAAAATATACTATGATATTTTCTTATTTTGTAGCCACCGATTTTTTCAAAAAAGAAAGCCGAAGCCCGCGCGGATTCCTCCCCGGACCTCCGCGCGGGCGAGTCCGTCGCCCCGCCTCCTTTGCCCCAGAAAAATAGCGGCGGGGCGCATCATTTCAGATTTCGCTTTTTGGATTTGTGTATCAGATTTGGCAAAATAATTTCAAAAGCATGTCCCGTAGGGAACTTGCCTGCCCCGTAGGGTGCTTGCACTCCTTCGGGGTTCTCCTTCGGGGTTTGCGGGGGTTTTAATTCGGGAGTTGAGGAAATTTTCGAACCCGCCTAAAATGACGGGTTTTGAAAAAGGAAAAAAGTACCTAACACCGCTTACGAGTCAGAAGGACCGCGGCGCGGCTACTTCTAACGGGGCGAGCTGTTCCCGCAAAAAACTCTCATCCCGGGAGTTTTTTGCTACAGCCCGCCAAAAACGATAAAATGAATTAGGAGCGCGAAATCAAAGATAAATTGCATGATCAATAACTTATTCATTTTCATAGTCGCCCTATTCATGGTTATCAAGGGCGCGACGCTGTCCACAAAGTACGCTACTTTGCTCGCAGAGAGCTATCGGTTATCTAAATACACCGTTGGCTTTATTATTGTAGCGGTTATTTCAATCCTGCCGGAGACATTCATTTCTATTAATGCCGCTCTCGAGGGAATTCCCTCGTTTGGCCTGGGCATGCTGTTCGGATCGAATATAGCCGATTTAACTTTGATATTCGCGATAATAATCATGGTTGCCGGCAGAGGGCTGAAAATTGAAAGCAGAATATTAAAGAATCATGCAGTTTATCCTTTTATACTTCTCTTGCCGCTCATATTGGGGTTTGACGGGCGATATTCCCGTTTAGAGGGCGTTGCGTTGATTGTTGCCGGCGCGGTTTTCTATTATGTGGCGTTAAAAAATGGCATTGACGGCACCATCCCGTTAAACAACGGTGGTGGCAGGTATAAGAGCTTTCTGATGTTGCTTTTCAGTATGGCAATATTGATGGCTGGCGCGCACTTTACCGTCACTTCGGCAACTTCTTTGGCAAATTATTTTGGGGTCAGTCCGATCCTTATCGGCATGCTTATCGTGGGACTTGGCACAACCATGCCGGAATTATTCTTTTCTCTCAAATCGGTAAAAAAACAGGACGACTCTTTGGCGGTTGGAGACATTCTCGGCACGGTACTTGCCGACGCCACCATTGTGGTCGGCATTCTTGCGGTAATTAGTCCATTCTCGTTTCCGCAAAAGATAATCTATATTACTGGCATGTTTATGGTGGCGGCTTCATTGGTGTTGTTTCACTTTATGCGCTCGGGACGGACGCTTTCCAGAAAAGAGGCGTATATGCTTGTTGCTTTTTGGCTAGTTTTTGTTCTGGTGGAGTTTATCGCAAATAAGTAAACGCGCACAAGCTCTTCAAATTTTGGCCACCGGTAGCAGGGCCCCGAAGGAAAGCAAATCTTCCTACGGGGTAAACGCCGCTCGCTACGGGGCAGGCAAAAAGCGTAATAAGCAGTAAAATTGTGTTATGAGGCTCAATAATTTTTTCAAATTAGTTATTGCGATTGCGGTGTCGGAACTGGCCGGGGTTATCGGTTCGATTTTTACTATTTCCGCGATTCCGAATTGGTATGTCGGACTTGTAAAGCCGGCATTGAATCCTCCTGCTTGGGTTTTCGGACCCGCGTGGACTACGTTTTACGCGTTGATGGGCATTGCGGCGTTTTTGGTTTGGAAACAGAGATGGGAGAAAAAAGAAATTAGGACCGCACTCGGCATATTCGGTATTCAGCTGTTTTTAAACGCCATTTGGTCAATCATATTTTTCGGCATGCAAGGTCCCGGCTGGGCACTGGTTGATATCGTTCTCCTTTGGCTTGCGATCGTCTGGACAATCGCGTATTCTATAAAATATCAAAGCCAGCGGCGTATCTCTTTGTGCCGTATCTTCTTTGGGTCAGCTTCGCTTCGTATCTGAACTATTCAATTTTGATGCTGAATTAAATTGAATGTGGGTATGACTAAAGTTTTAAATCTAAATTCGAAAACATCATTTAGCTTACAGCCGAAACCGCCATATAATTTCGACGCAATCACACATAAACCGTCTCATTTTCCATCTTCAGATAACGAATGGGTGAAGGGAAAATATTGGATCACAGCGATTTGGGACGGCAAAGTATTGGGGTTTAAGTTAGAAAACGACGGAACTATCAATAGGCCTAAAATCAGAATAAGTGTGTTTTCAGAAAGGCCCCTCAATAAAGAATTTATTAAGGAGCTTATTCCAGAGATAAAATATCGTTTTAATACAGAGAACGATATAGCCGATTTTATTAATCGCTTTAAAAAGGATAGGGTTCTGGCGCCTTTCATCAAAAAATGGAAGGGCATGAAGCCGGTAGCCGCTAACTCTCTTTACGAGACGCTTATTATTTACATAGTTTTGCAAAATGCGACGGTAAGGCGAACGCACCAGATGTTGGAAAATCTTTTTAAGCGATTTGGCAAAAGGGTGGAATTTGATGGTAAAACACTTTCCGCTTTTTGGAAACCGCGAGCGATAGCGAGGGTAAGCGAAGATGTTTTGAGAAAGCTTAAACTGGGTTATCGCGCGAAGTTTCTTAAGCGAATTTCGGAACAGTTCGCGAGCGACGAAATAGACGAATATCGGTTAAGAAAATTGCCCAGAGATGAAGTGAAAAAAGAAGCCCTAAAACTTTATGGAATTGGCAAGGCGTCCGTAGAATATCTTCTTTTCGAGGACTTCTACCATTGTGGTACTTTAGAAACAATTCCGCCATGGGAGCAAAAGATATTTTCAAGACTGTTATTTAAGAAGAAACTCGTTTCGGTCAACAAAATTCTTTCTTTTTTCAAAAAGCGATATGCAGGTTGGGAGAAATTAGCTTCTCACTACATCTGGGAAGATATTTTCTGGAAACGCAAAACTCAACACATTGATTGGCTGGAGAAAGAAATCAGATTATAATATAATTATATAATAGACCTGCTGCTTATTAAGGTTTTAGCCATTTTTTTAAAAAATTATTGGCTTAAAATAAGGGTTTTTTATATCAAATTTCCCTCAAAAATTAATACGCAACATGTCTAATAATAAACTTCGCGGTTTTGAGGAGGCAATTATTTCATAAGAAAGATTGCCGGCTGAAATTTTGCGGAGCAAAAAAACAATATGTTTAACATTGACCAAAAATTTAAGAGTTTTTCTCTGGAGACATATGACCCGAATAAGGAGGAAATAGTTAAAATTTCAACGGATGATTTTTCCGGGAAGTGGATTGTATTGTTTTTTTATCCGGCTGATTTTACTTTTGTCTGCCCCACGGAACTTTTGGATTTAAACAGGCATTTTGAAGAATTTAAGAAACTTCATGCTGAAGTTATTTCCGTAAGCACCGATAGCGTTTATACCCACAAGGCCTGGATTGAAATGGAGGAGTTGTTAAAAGGGTTCAAATATCATATGGCCGCCGACCATAATGCCAAACTTTCACGGGAACTCGGGATTTATGACGAAGAAAGTGGCATGGCCCAAAGAGCTGTTTTTATAATTGACCCGGACGGGATTTTACGCTCCTGTGAAATCGTGGCGGATGCCATTGGCCGGAATGCTTCGGAAATTTTGCGGAAATTAAGGGCGCTCGACTTCGTAAAAAATAATCCCGGCAAGGTTTGTCCGGCAAGCTGGGACGAGGGCGGTGTCGTTCTCGAGCCCTCAATTAAAAAAGCCGGAAAAGTTTATAAAGAATGGAAATGATTTTTTTTATTTTCTTTTTGCTCCTGTTCTTCTCATAGGACAATTCTATAGAATTGTTCTATGCTTTGTTTTAACAACAGTCAGTCCTTGGAAAAATCGCGGGATTTTTCCGGCGGGATTGATATTTTACCTTAATCGTCATCCTGAGCGTTAGCGAAGGATCTCAGATCTCTAAGAAATGTTTAAAACATTAGATTTTTCTAAAAATTAAAAATGAATGCCGGTCGGCATTCATTTTTGATTTTATTTCCAGACATTATCCATGGGCGGGCATTCTGGATATTCCGGTAGGTTCGGGTAGACCTTGTTTGTGCGAGTTGGAACCAGATTATTTCTGAACTACGGTTTTTTCTTCGGCTTTCCAAAGTAAACATTCAATGTTTTGCGACCGCTTAAGGCCAGTGCAATAGACCGCATACAGCCGTCATCAACGTCTCCCTTCATTTTTTTTCTGCACCATTTTCTGCCGCAAGTTCCAGTGCCGCCCGCAAACACAATTGGAGAAAGACACTTTTCTCTGCTAATGACATCGGCAAATTCCATAATTCTTGGAATTGCCCTTTTTGAACGTGCGCGAATACGTTTACTGTTTCGTTTTAGCCCCTTCTTTACCCTGAGAGCTGTTTGAGAAAGCGAACAGCACGTCCATTGGGGAGGTAGTCCGCCGGCGCGCCTCCATACTCCAACTTCTTTCGTTGTTACTGTCGCTCTATACCAGTCCGCGTTGTTATATGCGTCTGCCCTTTTTCGATACTCATCCGCGATAATTTTATCAAGTTGTCTTTCGGTGAGTTTATTGGTTATCGTTTTTGCTTGTTTCAATTTTTTCAAAAATTCTGCTTCGGTGAGTTTTGGCAGATACTTCTTTCCCTTCCTTCGTGAAAAACGCATTTTCTGCGATATCACGAATGCCCGCTTTACTTCAATTGGACGGATCTTATGTAGGATTTTCATATAGATACAGTAGATACAAGTAATTTATTATGGATTTGTGGACCTATGGAGAATCGTCTAGCCCGGCTGACCGGTAGTCAGCCGGTCGGCCTAGGGAACTCCAGCATCCCGGACTTGCCCCGTTACTCGCTTAAATTTTGGTGGACCTACGGGGAATCGAACCCCGATTTCTCGGATGCAAACCGAGTGCTCTGCCATTAAGCTATAGGCCCGTCCCGCGAGTAACGGGGTGAACAAACCGGGCGCAATTTTGCCTTCTCGGCAAAATCCAGGGAAATTTTTTACGGAAATTGAGGACAATTTCCCAAATTTCCCGCGCAAGTAAAGCAGTTTGCTTGCGCCTACTGTGCTAAGGGCCCGTTAGTTTTTTGTGGTGCAAAATTTTCAGGACTTTTCTGGGTTTTCCAGAAGACGGCTCTTTTTGCCAATTATGCATAATTGGGGTGCGGTATTTTGAACTTGTGCTGATGGTTTTTCCGCTACCGATATAAAATCCGATGTGCATATGCCTGTTTTCTGATTCCGGAAAATATTTTTCTTCATATACTAAAACACTTCCGATTTTTGGTTTATGCAAACTCTTCCAGCCGGAGCGTTTCAAATCTCTGACAGTATTTTTTACTGTGGAATGGATTTTTTTAATGAGGCCAAAATGGCGGAGTATTGTTGAAACAAAATAAGCGCAGGATAAATTTCCGTTTTCTAAAATATCTATCCGTTTCCGGCCGTTAAGCGCGTACATATTCCTGAAAAACTTGCTTCCCACGCTATTTTTGATTGTGGCCAGATACGTGGAAAATAAATCAAATTTTAGTTTTATTTTTTTCATAGTATTCAGTAAGTTTTTGATGTTCTGCGCTCCAGGCGGAATACAAGAATTACATTTTCTACAGCTTTTATTTTGTAGAATATTCGGAATGAACCAATTCTTCTTCTCCAGGAATTTTCTTCGTTTTTCATTTTTTGAATATCGCCGAAATAGGGATTTATCGGCAAAAGACGAATGGCGCCGAGTAGTTTCTCGGCGTCATGATGCGGTATGTTCTTAAGCGTTCTGAAAACGCCCGGGTCAATTTCTAAATCCCAGTTTTTTAACGAGTTCATCGTAGGAAAGTGTTTTATTTTTGCGGAAATTTTCTTCCGCTTTGGCCAGCGCCCGTTTTTGGGCTTTGGTAGGGTTGAATTCTTTTATTGCTTTAAACGACAAAAGCGCCTCATACTCCCTTCGAGGAACAATTATTAGATCATCTTTTTCAACTATTTTTCTTGGAATAGTAATCGTATTCATATTTAAATTATAGTTTTTAAAAATTATATTGTCAATTTAATTTCATACGCAAGGAATTTCGTTCTTACATCCGCTTTTACTGCCATTATGCTTATATTTATGAGGTTGAATCTCATCTTGCAGGATTTAACGATAGTAATTGTATGAGTAGAAGTTAATCCATATCCCATAAAGATTTATCCGTAATATTTACCGGCGGATTGTAATTTTCTATACAGTGTTAAAGAGCGGCAACGAAATTATCGGAAATATCCAGGTATTTGCTTTTCATATTTTCTCCAAAACCATCCGGATTCCATGAAGATTTATTTTTTGTTTCTATTAAATTTTTTGCGCCTAGCAGGGTCGCAAGCAATGCTCGCGACGGGCGTTATCAAAATTAATTATGGTCGCGCGCCCGGGAATTTTACGCGAGTGAAATTCTCCGATAGAGGCGGACTCGCCTTTGGCGAGGAACATGGGACCAACTTAACCCTTCGGCGCGGCTCAGGACAAGAAGGGTGCTGTCTCGATTTTTACATTAAGAAGTTTTTAGATTAAGAAAAAATCGAGGATTTACGATAGTGAGTCCGCCTTGTTGGACAAAACCAAAGCCGTGATTATGGGCATTTCTTGTTTTGAACCGAGCCGAAAGATTGGCTATTCGCCATTTGTAATAGAACTCTTTGCAGAAATTTAAATCCACTGTTCAATTTCTTCCTCGGAAAAACCAGCCATGCGTAATAAAAATTTCGGAGGCCTTGAAATGTAGTATTTATTTTTTTCTACTCGCCGTTTTTCCTGTTCTTCTATGGCGGCTTCGGCCTCTTTTTGCAGACGTTGATAATCCAAATCTTCAGGAGTTAAATCATCTATATGTTTAAAAAAAGCATAAATGCTACTTACGGCTTTTGCGCTTAGTAACTGATATTGCAACAAAATTTTTATTTTTGTGCTATCATCTTCATTTTCGATCAATTCCATAGTTGCGGTTGCGTCAGTTTGAATAAGTTCTGCCATTCTATCAAGTGTTTCAGCTTTTCTTTGGTAGGCATCTCGCACATATTCGTAGTTAACCCGCGTTTTTCCGACGTTCATTCCTTCGTGTCCACGTTTTTTTGCTTTACTTCTTAATGTAGCTGCAGAATCTCTGAGTACCTTAGTGCTTTCGGCTAATAGTCTGGCATGTTCGGGATTTTCTATCAATTTAGATTTATTTTCTTGAGATATTTGTTCTGGATTCATATATTTTATTAGATTATTTTATGTTTCGGTAATCGACCTTTAGATAATTTTCGCCCGGCAGGATTTTCACTCCCACACTCAAGCAAGGTTAAAATATTAAAACATTTCTTGAGTGTGGGGGCGGGCCTGCGACCCCTTTTGTTTCTCGCAAAAGCCCCGGGCTTCGCCCGTTGGAAGCAAAGCCATTTGCCTCCAACCCTTAAAAGGGAGCTGCTTTTCATGGGATTAGATGACTTTTTTGCACCCAGCAGGATTCGAACCTGCGACCATCTCCTTAAAAGGGAGCTGCTCTACCAACTGAGCTATGGGTGCAAAAAAGTCATAATCACGTTAAAAGCCAAATTATTGGCTTTTAACCCAACTGAGCTACTTGCCCCTCCCCAGTTTTACTGAAAGCTTTCTTGCTTGTTCACTTTTTAACTTATAAATACAGCTTAACCTCTCTGCCATTTTCAGTAAAACTGGGGAGGGATGAAGGTGCAAAAAACTTATAATCTCGTTTTAGCGTAAAATATGCTATAATAAATCCATTCGTTATAATACTATAAAATTCATTAATTATCAAATCGTATGGACGGCGCTTTAATTATTTCGGCTTTTTTTGCCGGTATTCTGATGTTTCTTGCTCCGTGCACTTTTCCTTTGATACCGGGCTATCTGGGTTTTTTATCGGGTCTTTCTTCCAGAGACCTGCTTGACGAAAGCAAACAAAAAGAGAATAGAAGAAAAATTTTAGTCCACGCGTTTTTTTACGTATTCGGATTTTCCCTGACTTTCATTGTTTTCGGCATAGCGGCAAGCGGAATAGGACTTTTTCTTTTTGAATATCGGCCCCTGCTTCAAAAAATCGGCGCGTTATTTATTATTATTTTAGGGCTATTTCTTATCGGTATTTTAAAACTGCCTTTTTTGCAAAATGAGGCCTTGGTGCGTTTACCCAAATCTTTGCGCAGATACGGAAAGACAAGCTCATTTTTATTCGGAGCATCAATCGCGTTTGGCTGGACACCCTGCGTCGGCCCTATTCTGGGAGCGGTTCTTACTGTTGCGGCGACCAGAGGCGAAATAGTACAGGGTATTATTCTTCTTTCTATTTTTTCTTTGGGGCTGGCGATTCCGTTTTTGCTGGCCGCGCTTGGTCTTGTAAAATTCATAAAAATCATTCAAAATTATAGCAAGATTTTAAATGGAGTTTCCGTGTTTTCAGGCCTTCTGCTTATTTTTATCGGCATCCTGATTTTTATGGATAAATTTACATTTTTGATATCATATGGATATTGGCTCTTCAGATTTATTAATTATCAGCAGTTGATTAACTATTTATGAGAGAGGCAATAATAAATTTTCCAAAACAATTTTTATTCAAACCAGAAATTGAAAACGGCGGCAAATTAAAATTGGCAAAATTCAAAAAATTTATTGTTTGCGGAATGGGGGGTTCTCATTTATCGGGCGATTTGGTTAGGACATGGAAACCCGCGATTAATATCATAATTCATTCTGATTACGGTCTGCCTCCGATAAATCATCACAATAAAGGAAATACCCTGATAATTGCCAGTTCTTATTCCGGAAATACCGAAGAAGCTATTGATGCTTTTAAAACGGCTATAAAAAGTAAAATTCCGGTTGCGGCCATCTCTACTGGTGGAAAATTGCTTGAACTTGCTCAAAAATACCGCGTTCCTTACATAAAATTGCAAAATGACGGGATTCAACCAAGAATGGCTACCGGTTTGGGTTTTAGGGCTTTATTGAAAGTTCTTGGAGAAGAAAAAGCGTTAATTGAATCAGGGAAACTTGCTTATTCGCTTAAATCAATAAAACTTGAAAATAAGGGAAGGGGATTGGCAAAGAAATTAAAAGGTTTTGTGCCGGTAATTTATTCTTCACAAAGAAATTCAGCCATTGCTTATAACTGGAAAATTAAATTCAATGAAACCGGCAAAATTCCCGCTTTTTATAATGTATTGCCGGAATTGAATCATAATGAAATGACCGGTTTTGACGTTAAAGCGGGAACGCGCGGTTTATCCAAAAAAAATTATTTTATTTTTCTTAGAGATGCCGAAGACCATCCCAGAATTTTAAAAAGAATGAGTATCTTGAAAAAGTTATATAATGACAGGGGGCTAATAGTTGAAACTATTGATATAAAAGGTTCAACAAGATTTCATAAAATATTTTCTTCTCTATTATTGGCTGATTGGACCGCGTATTACACCGCTCTCGGATATAGCGTTGATTCGGAACAAGTTCCCATGGTTGAAGAATTTAAGAAATTGATTATAAAATAACGTAATATATTTTTATATCTTTTGGAAAATATCCTATGAAAAATTTTTTACGCATTGTTATAACATTTTTTGGCTTATTTTTTGCTTTTACGGCAAACGCCGAAATTGTTTCTTTTTCCGTTAGCCCCTCGAGCATAAATAACGGCCAGCAAACATCTTTGATGTGGTCAAGCCGGAATTTGAGCGGTGTTAAAATAATTCTGCCCTGCGTCAGAGGAATTAAATATTTTAATGAAAGCAACGCGGCCATGACTTGCGATAGCGCCGTTCCCGATCTTCCTACAACCGGCGCTTTGAATGTGGGTATTGTTAATTTGAATACTCTTTCATCTTCCATTCAGGTAAAGGCCGTCCCTAAAACCGCTGCCGGAATTTATGATGAAAGTTATCCGAGTTACGTCTCGATTAGCATTGGTCCGGCTTCAACAATTATTACGGATTTTACCGCATCCGTTTTTGATATTGAATCAGGAAATGAAATTACTTTTTCGTGGGCGAGCCAGTATATAGCAGGCGTTAATTTTATGTTTTCCTGTCCGGAAAATGTAAGGATTACTTATGAAGGAGATGCCCGTACAACGTTGCCTTGCGGAGCTATTGTTTTTGCAGGCGATTTCGGCGCTTCGGGACAGGCCAAATTCAAATTTTTTAATGACACGACCAATGAAAAGATAATAAACGTTTCGGTGGTTCCGGCCACGGGAGACGGAACGTATGATGCTACCCGTTCCAAATTAATTGAGGTTAAAGTTCGTTATCCCGCGCCTAAAATACCAAAAGTGAAATTGTACTCAACAATCCCTAATATCATTCCTTCCGGCTCAAGCACACTTATTTCCTGGGGAGGGGAAAATATTGCCGGAGTGAATTTTATTTTTTCCTGCGTTTTTGGCATTTCCGCCACTTCATCTCTTGACGCGACTTCAACTCTGCCTTGCGGGACTTATGCTTTTTCCAATAATCTCCCCGCAACCAGCAGTGTTTATTTATCTTTTAAAAATACAGGTTATGGTCCGGCCGGATTTTCTGCAAGAATAATTCCTTTTCTTTCAAATAATACTTATGATACAACCAGTTCTTTTGATTTTCGTCTAGATATTCTTCAGGAGGATGTTTCTGTTCCTGTTCAAGTATCGGTTGTACAGCCGTTGCCAGCACCATCTCCGGCAACATTGGCGCCCGTTCCCGCAACGTCAACCGCTGTTTTCCCGCCATCGGCTCCGACCGCAAAATCTTCTTTTGTCTACACCTTCCTTAAACCCCTTTATTTCGGTCTAGAAAATGACCCGGATGTAAGAGCCCTGCAGCAAATTCTTGCTTTAGAAGGCGTTTATTCAGGACCGGTAACGGGCAATTACTATAATCTTACGGTTTTAGGGGTTAAAAAATTTCAGGAAAAATACGGCATTTCCCAGCTGGGAAATGCGGGGCCCAAAACAAGGGAAAAATTAAATAAACTTTATTCGGCAGGGGGAGCGCTAATTTTGCCGTTGCCGTCTTCTAAGCCGGCCATTAGTTATACCTTTCAAAAATCCCTTTATTTCGGTCTAGAAAATGACCCGGATGTAAGAGCCCTGCAGCAAATTCTTGCTTTAGAAGGCGTTTATTCAGGACCGGTAACGGGCAATTACTATAATCTTACGGTTTTAGGGGTTAAAAAATTTCAGGAAAAATACGGCATTTCCCAGCTGGGAAATGTTGGTCCGGCAACCAGAGCAAAACTTAATGAATTTTACTCGAAATAGTAAATTTTCTTTGACAATATCAAGTATTATTAATAAAAGAGCGGGTCCTTTGTATGTATTGTGCATAACTTTTTTGACTTAATATTTATTAAGGTTTAAGCTGATTAAAGTTATAAAAAATTGCTAAACCTTGATATACTGCTTATGGAAAAGAAATACGTAACAATATTGCAAGCTTCAAAACTCTTGGGTGTTACCCCTTTAACGCTTCGTAATTGGGATAAAAGAGGTATGCTCACGGCCTACCGGAATCCGATTAATAATTACCGGGTATATCGGTTTGACCAGATTGAACTTTTTTTAAGAAAAATGGAGAATTCCAAAAATCAGTTGGGCACGAGAAAGATTGATATTTCCGTAGTTTAGATTTAGATTTGGAATAAACAAGATCGGGTTTTGCTTCAAGCAAAACCCGGTTTTTTAATTTCCGGCTAGGTTTTTTGCCAGCATTTATAAATACTTACTTTTGGAGATATGATGTATAATATAATATAAGTATGACGCAATCCGGAATTGAAAAAATATTGGAAGTTGATAACCTAAGCAAAACCTACGGTTTTTTAAGGGCCGTGGACGGAGTTTCGTTTTCCATTCAAAAGGGCGAGATTTTAGGTCTTTTGGGGCCGAATGGCGCCGGAAAAACCACCATCATAAATATGATTGCCGGTTTGCTTGAAAAAGACGGAGGAAGCATTAAGGTTTTTGGCAAAGATTTTTCCAAAAATAAAAGCGAGATTCTTTCCCGAATGAATTTTGCCGCCGCTTATGCCCAGCTTCCGGGTAATCTTAAGGTTAAAGAAAATCTTTTGATTTACGCCATGCTTTATGATTCCCCCAATCCAAGAGAAGCGGTAAAAAATATTATTGCTGATTTTGGTTTGTATGAATTTACAGACAAAAAAACCGGCTTTCTTTCTTCCGGAGAACAGTCCCGCCTGGTTTTGGCCAAGGCGCTTATTAATAATCCCGAATTGCTTCTTTTGGATGAACCGACCGCGTCTCTTGACCCCAGCACTTCCGAACAGGTTCGTTCCCGAATTATGAATTATGCCAAAGAGAACGGCGCTTCCGTACTTTGGACATCGCATGATATGTGTGAAATTGAAAAAGTGTGCGGCCGGGTTTTGTTTCTTTCCCGCGGGAAAATTCTTCTTGAAGGGCATCCTAAAGAACTTCCCGTCCGATACGGCAAGAAAAATTTAGAGGAATTATTCATTATGATTGCCCGAGAGCCGTTATCCATAAATCATGTAACCTAAAACATGTAACCTGTAACATGTGAATGTGACAGCATTAAAACCTTTTTATGTTTTATGTTTCATGTTTCAGGATATCAATGTCGTCAAAACGAATCTACGCAATTTTTTTACGCCAGTTTTTTCTCCTTAAACGAAGTCCCAGCCGCATCATGCAGATTTTTTATTGGTCTCTTCTCGAGCTTACTCTTTGGGGGATTATAACAAAATATCTTTATGCTATCGGCGGAGAAAAATTTGGATTTATCACTGTTATTCTCGGAACGGTTATTTTTTGGAACTTTTTTACCAGAGTTATGAACGGCATTACGATTTCATTTCTTGAGGACATATGGTCAAGAAATCTTATTAATCTTTTTGCCTCTCCTCTTAGGGTCGGCGAGTATATAGCGGGGCTGTTGGCGGTAAGCATTATGCAAACATTCCTTGCCATCGGCGCCATGGTGCTGGCCGCCTGGTTTTTTTTCTCCTATTCAATCTTTCAATTCGGATTCCTTCTTATTCCTTTCATCTTTATACTTTTTATTTCCGGCTGGGCGCTCGGCATTTTTACCACTGCGGTAATTTTACGATTTGGCCCGTCGGTTGAAATTCTTGTTTGGTCCATCCCCACGATTATTATGCCGTTCTCGGCCATCTTTTATCCCCTGGAAGCCCTTCCGACATTTTTAAGGCCAATCTCTTATGCGATTCCCATATCGTATGTATTTGAAGGAATGCGGGAGGTAGTGCATAAGGGAACATTCAATGCGTTGAGCCTGGCAATCGGATTTGCCCTCTCGTTTTTTTTCTTTTTTGCTGCTATTGCTGTTCTTTTTGTTATGTATCGAATGGCCTTGCGAAAAGGCCTCTTCACAAGGTTTATGACAGATTAAAATTAAATCCGAAATTAGAACAACTAGTATCTATGAGTATCGCGAGCGAAGCGAGCAAATATCCATGAGTATCTGATATTTATGGATATTAAGATACTAACTGATATTAACTGGTTAGAATTTCGTTTTTTTAAATTTGGACAGGGGAATCGCTACATTTACATTAGATTATGGCCGATGTCCAAGATGGCTTTTTGAGCGGATGGTTAGATTAGGAAGAGAAATGACGCGGGTCATTATTTTGGAATACGGCCCTGATGAATTTTTGCGGCGGCTTTCTGACCCGGTATGGTTCCAGTCCTTGGGAACTGTTTTGGCATTTGATTGGAACGCATCGGGCTTGACCACCATTCTTACCGCGGCATTGAAAGAGGCAATACGTGGCGAGGAACAAGAACTTGGAATTTTTATTTGCGGAGGCAAAGGGAAAACTTCGCGAAAAACTCCGGATGAAATTCTTTTCCATGCTGACAAAGCGGATTTGACGCGGACTGACGCGGAAAACTTAGTATATGCTTCGCGCATGTCAGCTAAAGTCGATTCCTCGTTGATTCAAGACGGCTACCAGATTTATCATCATTCTTTTATGTTTACCAAAAACGGCTCATGGTCGGTGATTCAGCAGGGGATGAACATAGATAATCAAACAGCAAGGCGCTACCACTGGTATTCTAATCCTTCCCTTATTCGCGCGAATAAGGGAATAGACGGAAATGAAAATGTTTCCATCGATTTCATACGGGAGCCGCATGCCGGTATTGCCAGCCAGGAATTTACCTCGCCCCTTAATATGGTTTCTAAAAAAAGTGAATCGGCGCGTTCTTTAAGCGCCGAATTTGTTTCCGAATTTTTCAGTTTGCAAAAAGATTTACGGCTTCTGCAAAAACATATCGGCCCCTACAGCAAAATGGCGCGATTTGCCGGTCAGCATCGAGTGTTGCCCGCGGGCAATACTCAATGTTGCGCGCGCGAGCCCGAACAGTTAACTCTGCTTAAACTTGATGATGTTGAATTTAAGACGCACCCCGTTCAAACAGAAAATTTTTCTAACAGCAAATATTTGCAAAAAATTCTGTATAAATTGTCGCAGAACAAGCCCAAAACCTATGAAGAGCTCGTCCGAACCGAAGGAGTCGGACCTAAAACCGTGCGGGCGCTTGCTCTCGTTGCCGAACTTATTTATAACGCCAAGCCGAGTTATGAAGACCCGGCGCGCTACTCCTTTGCCCACGGAGGAAAAGACGCGACGCCTTACCCAGTTGATAGGGTAACTTACGATAAAACCATTGAAACCATAAAGAGCTTGGTTGAAAAAATGAGAATACAAGAGGCGGAAAAAAGGGAAGTATTGGAACGGTTGTCATAGAATTAAATGAAAATTATTTGTACTCCCCGCAGCAGAGCTGCGGGGTATCTTTATTTTCATTCTTCCGAAGCCGAATAACTACTTTGATATATCCTCCTTCGCCAATGATTCGGAGGATTATTCTCTTCGCCCTCATCCCCGAGGCAAAACTGCTGGGTATTCGGCGAAGGAGAATAAAAAAACCGCCCTTTGGGGCGGGGGTCATGACAGGATTCATATTCATAGAAGCATTGCGTTATTCGCTTGATTTTAATGGAATTATTTTTAACGATTCCAAAAAATTTTCTCCTTCTTCGGTAGTCATATCTAACGGGTCTCTTATATAAATTATTGTACTGAAGTTGCCAAAGCCGCCCCATAAATTATATGAATAATTTAATTTGCCTGTTTCAAGCAGGATTTTTAGAAAACGGCTGCGAAATTGCGCCCTTGTCGGCGGAGGGGTTATGCGGCATTTTTTTATTTCATCGGCATCGCAAAACGGCAGAATTTCTCCTGAGCGCAAAAGGGTATTATATATTCCTCTTTCGGAAATGTCGTGGTACAAGGCCGAAGCAAACCTGGTTTTAGGACTGTTCAAATTTCCGCCAAGACGCTCCTTGATAAAATTCAATTTTATCGCCCAATCAAGTTCTTGGGATACCGCTTCATATCCCAATTCAAGTTTTTTAAGTGTGGATTTCCACGATGAAAGCGCGTCCGATTCCATATCCGATAAGTTTTTTAAAGATTTTTCCACGAAATTAATATATTCTTTCTGAATTTCAATCGCGGAAAGCTTTTTTTCTCTATCTCCTTCAAGTATTCTGATGGGAAACTTAAGGGTCGGGTCTCGGGCAAGAGAATACAAATCTTCTATGCAATGAGAAGGATGCGGTTTGTATTTCCAGTTATTATCCCGGTATTCTTCATACGCCCTAAGCACTAAATGAGTGGCGCCTAAAGATACGAACTTTCCCCACGGGGACATATTGGAATCCCCGCAGTGCAGGTGAAAACGAATTTGACCGGAAAGCACTTCGCTGAATTCGTTTTTAAATGCGATAAAACCCCTGCCCCCTCCGCCGGTTGTTTGCGAGCTTATCATGTCGGTAATAAAAAATGGGCGTTGTGAAATTACATATTGCCATTCATTGTTGTTCTGCAATCTTATGCCGCCCGAACCGTCAAAAATTTGCCGCGAAAGCAAAAATGGCGTCATAAAATCGGAAAAAGCGGGGATTTCAAATCCTGATAATGATAAGGTGGTATAATTTTCATGGCATCCCACTGATTTCTGAAGGTCTTGAATATCTTCGCTAAAATGGGTATTCATTTTGAACACGAAAATATCCTTGAATTTGTTTTCGGAATAATTATTAAGCAAGCCGCGGCGTAAGGCCTCTTTTCTTATATCCTCTACAATGCTGTCGCCGGCCAAATTATGAATAACCGCTTCTCTCGGGCTTTGGCATTCAGGCGTTGAGTATTCGGGAACGGCCATTTCCATATCAAAATAAAATCTTGCCCCGTTGGAAGCAAGCCATAGGTCGTTATCTTTGATTGGAGGGAAAAAAAGAAGTTCAGTCAGCTTATCAGGCGCCTCTTTATCCAATGGGAAAACACGCCTGAGAAACCCGGCTACTTGTCCGTAAATGTTGATATTTGTGTAAAATTTGCGGTTTTCTTCCAGGCATGCCACCGAATATTCCGTTTCAATGCCAAAAGCGCGTTTTTGCATTTTTATCCCGTTTAGATTTTCAACAAACTGATTTCAATATTATACCTTTTTTAAATTTAGTCCAGAACTTAAATTAGTATGGAGTTCCGCATGGCCCCATTTACAATTGGATGAGATATTCTGGACAAACAATAAAATATCCCGTCGGGCGCGATTGGCTGACGGGATAATATGGATTATTATTTGCCATGGCGTTAATTATGGGCATAACATTTTTTAAAGAACGGGTCCTTATGATATAGGTCGCCTAAGATATATTTTCCCGACAAGTAAAGATAAACATGCGTCCATTCGTGGCGAAGCGTTGGCGCGTCAAAAAAATCTTTGCGGATAAACATATTGTATAGGTCGATAAAAGCTATTGCTTCTTCGCCTGGCAGGTCAATCTTTTCGGCCGGAATAATTATAATCGGGGTTTTGAGCAATCGTTCTTCCGCATCCTTGTTAATTATTCCCGCGCACGCCCTGAATTCTTCATAAGCACCCTCAATTATAAAAAAATTAAAGTTCCACTGGCTTTCCGAAAATGGCGAGCCGGTTTGGTTATAAACAGGCATGCCCAAAGGATGAATCCTGAACTCCGTATTATTATCCGGTAAATTTTTAATAATAGCGCAGCCCGGAAGCATATAAAGAATGAGGATAATTAACGCTTTTTTAAATGAACTCATCGCTCTTTCCGGTATGGCTGTAAATTCCTGCTAAATAAATGTTACAATAAAAATATCGGCAAATCAAATAACGTTGCGCATAAATGGCCTAAGTATGGCAATGTTATTAATTCCGGATTTTTAACGCGATAGAAGACAAAATGGTTTTTACGGCGTGCTTTTGACAGTATGGAATATACAGATAAATTATGCTATTATGCAATAATGGTTATGACCAGTACCAAGAAAATATTTTTTATTTTTTTAACGGTTTTTATATTGTTTTTTATCGCAAATAAAATTGAAAATAACGGTAATAAGGACGCGCGCGGCGATACGGCTTTTTTCCGGCGCGATTCGGTTGTAATTAACGATATTAGCATAAAAGTGGACATTGCCGATACGGCCGAAAAAAGAACAATGGGGTTGTCCGGCAGGCCGTCGCTCGCGGAAAACGAAGGAGTATTTTTTATTTTTGACAGTTCTTACCGCTATTCTTTTTGGATGAAAGAAATGAATTTTCCGATTGATATAATCTGGATTGATGAAAATTTTGTTATTGCCGATATTACCAAACACGCCGCTCCCGAATCATTTCCAAAAACTTTTTTTCCTGTCTTGCCTGTCCGATATGTACTTGAAGTAAATGCCGGTTGGTCGGATAAAAATGGCATAAAAGTCGGTGATAAGGTTTTATTAAATAGACCTGTTGCTTATTAAGATTTTAGCCGTTTTTTTAAAAAATTAGTGGCTTAAAATAAGGGTTTTTTGCATCAAATTTTCCCAAAAAATTATTAAGCAACAGGTCTAATAAATAATTATGTCCGAATATTACAACCCAAAACGAACGCGGAATCTTTTTGACCCGAATTCGGAAAAACCGTTCAAATTGAGCCGGTCAAAAATTGACCTTTTTTTGGAATGCGCGCGCTGTTTTTATCTTGACCGGCGGCTTGGGGTAGCTCGTCCTCCCGGTTTCCCTTTTTCTCTTAATTCTGCGGTGGACTCGCTTTTGAAAAAGGAATTTGATATTCATCGTGCCGGAAAAACCCAACATCCTTTGATGAAGCAATACGGCATTGACGCGGTTCCTTTTAACCACGAAAGCATTAATGAATGGCGTGATACCTTCAAGGGTGTCCAGTATTTGCACAAATCCACTAATTTTATTGTTACAGGAGCGGTTGATGACGTATGGGTAAATCCGGACAAAGAATTATCGGTTGTTGATTATAAGGCTACGGCAAAATCAGGAGAAGTTACCTTGGATGCCGAATGGCAAGGGGGTTACAAAAGACAGGTTGAAACATACCAATGGCTTTTTAGGAAAAACGGTTATTTGGTTTCAGATACCGCTTATTTCGTTTATGCCAACGGCATAACCGATAAAAAGGCCTTTGACGGCAAGTTGGAATTTAATATAAAAATCATACCTTATAACGGAAATGATGCCTGGGTTGAATCCGCGCTTAAAGCGGCGCGGTTATGCCTTGACGCGGATAAGTTGCCGGAAGAATCGCGCGAGTGCGATTACTGCCGGTATAGAAAATCGGTTGAGGAACTTCATATGCATTAAACGCGGTTCCTTAATTCCCAATTCTGAATTTTATAAAGCACGCAATTTTTCAGTAGTATTAAATAAGTATTAAATAATACGTAAAATTTATATGGAAGAATATAAAAAAAACGAAAAAGGATTGCGCCGTCAAATCCGGGAGCAAACGATAAGTTATATCGTCGCGGCATTCGGATTGGTGGCGGGGCTTGCGTGGAATGAGGCCATCAAGTCGTTAATTGAATATATTTTTCCGGTTAGCTCCAACTCCCTTTTTGCTAAGTTTTTTTATGCCATACTGATTACACTTGTCGCCGTTATCATCACGACATACCTTTTGAAAGCCGTGCGGAATAGTAAAGAAGTATAAGCAAAAGTGCCATGGAGTAATATTAATAAATTCTATATGAGCGATGAATCAGTCATATACATTCTTTTTCCGGGCCGTCACCATATGCTGACTAATTTTCAGTCGGAATATTTGAGAAATCTTGCCAAGAAATTGGGGTTAGGGAGAACGGTAAAAATAATTTTTGCGGTAACGTCCTCAAACCACGAAAATACTAGGAGAAACCCCGTTCCGCTTTATTTAAGGGCCATGGCCATAAGTTTTTTGGGTAAAGATCTGCCATGCGAAGTCCTTGTTTATCCCATTCCCGATGTAAAACAAACCGATAAATTCGCAAGTTATATCTTGAGGCAAGTTTACTATCAGCATGGCGTACGGCTTTCTCCTAAAAATACCGTATTGGCCTGTTCCACCCCGCCGGTCATCCGCCTTTTCAAAAAACTCGGTTTTAAAAATTATCCGGTTGAGCTTTGGGACGAAAAGAAAGAAAAATATGCTTCGCTTCGTCCCTTCGAAGTTATAGATTTGGTTGTGGCCTCAGGAAAAAAATGGAGGGAAGATTCTCTTTGGAAAAAACATGCTTCCAAGGCAACTCAAAAAATATACCTTCAGTACGGATTGGGATACCTTATTCAGGAATTGTTTCAGGACTCGCTTTTGGGTGAAGACGCCGATATTACTGAAACAAGAAACTATGATACTTACGCGCAGTCGATGGATAATATCGTTAAATTGAAATTTGAAGACATAAGGCCTTTTGTGGTTCAAGGCAAGATTGTTGATGCCGGCTGTTCTACCGGTTCCCTAATTCGCCTTCTTGCCCAAGAATTCAGCGAGTCGGATATTATCGGCATTGAAGCCGCCAGGAAGTTTTATGAATTTGCCCGAATGCGGGAATACGCGACGCCGTTCGTATTTTTTTACCGGAGAAATATTTTTGAACAAAACTTCAAGCCCCAAAGCATCAATACTTTCATTTATTCTTCGGTTTTTCACGAAATTTATTCTTATTTGGGCAGAAAAGCTTTGCATAATCTAATCAATCATACCTATACCCAGCTGGACTTTTTTGGACGCATTATTATTCGTGATGTTGTGGGACCGGATAAACCGCAAAAGGCGGTTTTAATGGAACTTGCCGAAAAAGACGGGAAAGTTGATGGGCATGTATCCGAACTTTCTACCTATGCGAAATTTTTCCGTTTTGCGAATGAATTTAAGCCGAGAAAAATCCTTTTTTCAAAGGTAGCCATCGGAAAGAAAAAGTTCATAAAACTTTCACTTCGCGACGCGTATGAATATATAAGTAAAATGACTTTCGTTGATAACTGGGATAGCGAACTTCATGAGGAATTCGGTTTTTACTCTTTTGTGCAATGGAAAGAAATTCTTGAGAAAGCAGGTTTTAAGATTGTAAATGGCTCCAGAGCTTTTCAAAATCCGTATATTATCGAAAAAAAATACCGGGGCAGGGCGTCCCTTTATACGTTAAAAAACGGGAAACTAATTCCTGAAGAATATCCTCCAACCAACATGATTTTGGTTGGTGAAAAATAGAAGAGCATGCGGTTGAAGTATCGTTTGGAATGAGATATACTGATAAACAATGGCTAATTTAATTATTTTGGCTTCAGGCGTGGTTATTTGTTCCGGGATACTTTCTTTGGTGGAGGCATCCCTTTTTTCGTATTCCCTGACCAAAGCGCGCTTATCCGCCAATAAAGGAAATCGGCTGGCGAGAGCCGCTCTTGAAATCAGGGAAAAACCGTTTAAGGCCATTGCCGCTTTTGTTATTCTTTCGGCCGTGGTAAATATCGGTGGTAGTATTGCGGTCGGCTCTTATGCTTCGGAACAATTTTCCAGCAGAGGAATAGGAATCTTTTCCGGTATTCTTACTTTCCTTACAATAATTTTTTCGGAAATTATTCCTAAAAACGCGGGTGAGCGCTGGAGCCAGATTATATTTCCAATAGCCGCCGTGCCCTTGCGCTGGTTAACTTTTATTTTGTCTCCGATTATCTGGGTCATAGAATTTATTGCCAATCCATTTACGAGCGGAGTTTCTCCATTTACAACGTCCGAAGAAGAAATTTCTCTTCTTACGGATGTGGGCATGAAAGAAGGCACTATTGAGCCCGGAGAAGCCGAGCTTATTGAACGGGTTTTTCGTTTGAATGATGTAACCGCCAGAGATATGATGACTCCCAAGCCCTTCGTTACCTTCATTGACGGAAATAAAACATTGCGGCAAGTTATTGATACTGTAAAAAATTATAAACATTCCCGCATTCCGGTATTTGAAGGCGATACTAATCATATTATAGGGTTTGCGCATCAGCGGGATCTTTTGAAAGCGGTTACTGATGGTGATTTGGATAAAACTATAAAAATGTATGTTCATAAGCCGATGATTGTTCCGGAAACGCGACTTGGTGATGATCTTTTAAGGGATTTTCAGGAGAATAGGTCTCATTTGGCTGTAGTGGTAAGTGAATACGGAAACGTGGTCGGCGTTGTGGGGCTTGAGGATGTGCTTGAGGAATTGGTTGGAGAAATTATAGATGAAAAAGACGTGGCGCCGAAGTTGATTAAGCGTGTTGCTAAAAATGAGATTATAGCCCATGGCCAAACACGGATAACGTCAATTAATCACTTTTTCAATACAGCTTTAAAATCGCGCAAAAACTTAAACGGATATCTACTTGAAAAAATAGGCAAGATTCCCGATAAAGATGAAATTATTGAAATAAACGAGTTGGTTTTTCATATGGAAGAAGTCGGTTCTAATCAAATCGACAGAGTGCGAATTATAAAAAATAGATTAGAAGTAGACAAATTATGAAAATAATTTTAGGTTCGCAATCCAAAGGCAGAAAAAAAATTTTGGAAGAAATGGGGTATGATTTTGAAGTTATTCCCCCGAATATTGATGAAAAATCAATTAGAATGGATGACCCGGTAAAATTAACTCTTGCTTTGGCTCATGCCAAGGCCGATGCCGTTATTCCTAAAATTGCCGAAGATGCTATTTTAATAACTTCCGATCAGGTTGTTGTTTGGCGGGGTAAAATAAGAGAAAAGCCGGAAAATGAAAAAGAAGCCCGTGAATTTCTTACAAGTTATACCAGATATCCGGCTGAAACCGTTACAGCCGTGGTTGTGATAAACACTTCTAACGGGAAACGGGTAGAAGGAGTTGATATTGCCCGAGTTTGGTTTAAGCCGATTCCGGAAGAATTGGTGCAAAAATATCTTGCCACCGGAGACGTTTTTCATCAGGCCGGAGGATTTTCCACCATTCATCCGCTTTTGGAAAATTATGTGGAGCGAATTGAAGGAGCGCCGGATAGCGTAATCGGCCTTCCCAAAGAACTGACACGGCGTTTGATAAAAGAATGTGTTGCTTAAAATAGTAAGGAAATGAAATTAAAATAATAGACCTGTTGCTTAATAATTTTTCGGGAAAATTTGATGCAAAAAACCCTTATTTTAAGCCACTAATTTTTTAAAAAAACGGCTAAAATCTTAATAAGCAACAGGTCTAATGAACAAAAATTTTTCATTAGCAATAACCGGCGGAGTGGTTGTGGTTGTAGTGCTTTATATATACTTTGCTCCTTCGGGCAAGGTTTTTGATTTTTCGCGGCAAGTGCATCAAGATGAAAGAAAATTAAATTCCATAAGTCAGGCAGTTGTTGAAAAATTTAATTATCTTTCCCAAAACGGGAATTCTGCCTGCTCGGCCTCTTTCAGAAATTCTATTTTTTCTATGCCCGATAGTGAACGGATTCGAGGTTCGTGTTGCAGTCCCATGAGTTTGCATAGATATTCCGAACAGGTTGAGGGATTACATAAATTCAAATCTGTTGCCCGGCAGAATATAGCTGAAATTCCCGATGACCCCTATGATGTTGACGCTGGTTTGGCTAAAAAACTTTTGTCTTACTACGACTTGGAATTGACGATTGAAGAACAAAAAGCGTACGACTACGCCATGCAAAACTCAAGCGAAAAGGGTCCCTGCTGCTGCAAATGCTGGAGATGGTTTGTTTACGGGGGACTGGCAAAATTTCTCATTCGCCATTATAATTTTAGTGGGGAGCAGATTACCGAAGTTTGGAATTTATCCGATGGCTGCGGGGGAGAGGAAGGACATTAGAACACATTTCAAAAACTAAAAAATGTTATTATTCGAGCTTGTCGAGAATTTTACATTAAGGTTAACTTCTCGATTTCACTCGAAGAATAATTATTTGCAAATGGAGCAAAAACTAAGCAAAAATGACATCCGTTCGCTGACGAGAATTTTTTACTCGCTTATCGGCGTTACTGCTTCTTTGGCGCTATTTTTTATTTTTTACGTTGTTTTGAGCGTGGATTCAAGCATTACCAGTTTGGTTAATAACACCAAAAATGAGCCATTGTATTTATGGCTGTATTTTGTTTTTACCGCCGGGGCCATAGTTATTTTTGGGTTTAATGTCGTTCTTTTGGTTCATGGGTGGAGAAAATACGGCAAACCAAATTTCCGTTGGAAAGCGGGGGAGCAGGCCGGAACCGGGTTAGGAACCCTTTTAGGCGTTGTGGCTTCGGCCTGTCCTATTTGCGGTTCAACTATTTTGGCGGCTATCGGCATTGCAGGAGGGCTGGCCGTGTTTCCTTTGGCCGGCCTTGAATTAAAGGCCCTTTCTTTCGGGCTTATGGGTTTTTCCTCGTGGCTGGCCATTAGCGCTTTGAAAAAACATAAATGCGACGGGGAAAAATGTCCGGCTCCTCACAATTTTTCGTTTAAGGACTCGGACAGGCCGTGGCTAATTTTTCTTTTGGCCGCGTTTTCTTTTTTAGTTTTTTTATCTTGGAACATGGTTAAGAGTGACCCTATAATTGCCCAATATTTTTTAAACGCTAAAGCTATCAATGTTGAAGATAGTCAGCTTTTTGATTGGGCAACCGAGAGAGTTCTGCCGCAGGCCGGTTTCAGGAGCAAAATTTATCTGGGTGGGAGCATAATCAAACTTGTTGAAAATGGTGTTATAGATTCGCGGAAATTTGAAGAACTTTATAAAGATAGGGGAGGCATGCCTAAAGAATTAAAAAATATTTTGGCGGAGCCATCTTCAAAACCTATTGTTTTGACAAGGGATAATGCTAATTTATATATAAATTTGCTTTGGCCGCTTGGTTTGGCGAATCAAATGTCAACCAACGAGCAAAGTCCCGTAGTTGGAAAATCTCTTTTCAATTTTGCTTCCACTGGCGGCTGGACCTTGGGCAAAGCGGAAAATGGAGGAGAATATTTTAATAAATTTAAAATTGTTGAGCTGACTCGCGCCCAGGAAGAATTGGCAACAAAAGTCGCAAAAAATACTTATCGTCCTTGCTGTAATAATTCCACTTTTTTTCAGGATTGTAATCACGGCTCGGCCCTTTTGGGTCTTTTGGAACTCGGCGCTTCGCAGGGTTTAACCGAGGACGAATTATACCGCGAAGCGCTTGCTTTCAATTCTTTTTGGTTTCCGCAAAATTATATTCAAACCGCGGTTTATTTCAAAGCGGTAAAAAATATTGATTGGGAAAAAGTTGACCCTAAAATAGTCATGGGTAAGGATTTTTCTTCATCCAGCGGCTGGAGAAAAAATGTCGGCGAAAAATTGGCAAATTTGGGCCTGGTGCCCAAAGCCAAGGCCGGGGGAGCCGGCTGCGGAGTTTAATGATGAAAAAAGTTACAGTAACAAAAACAGTAATAAAAATTGATGGTTTTAAAATCATTATTGTTTGCGGTATTATTGCTTTATGGACATTTTTGAAAAAGGAAAATTCAAGCCACTTTCAAACGAGTTTAAGCAACTAGGATTATTAGCTTTGCGGCAATTATCTGAATTTCAGGATAAATTTGATATTCATGATACTGATACGACTATAAATTCTATAAGAGATGCCATTGTTTCAAGTTATTTGGGTTTTGATTTTATTAATACTGAAAAACACGGTTTTGATGCCAAAAGAAGTAAAACTGGGGAATTTCTTGAAGTAAAGCAATGTAGTTTATCTGCTAAAAGATGGGGCGGTACATGGAATGATACTAATACAGAAAAAGCTAAAGCTTTTTCAAATAAAAAATTATTTACCGCAGTCGCAGTTTGGAAGGGGGCAAGTGATTTGCAATTTGTTGTTTTTGGAAAAAGTAATAAATTAGGAAAATATTTGCTTAGTAGGGTTAAAAATCGAAAAAAGGGAAGTCGTTCAACTCAAAATATTGGCATAGAAAAGTTAATAGAGTGGGGATTTTCAGTTATTATTCCGCCAGGGAAAGATAAAAAAATATTACTGGAACAGTTGTTTATTTATAACAAAAGATTGTCTAAATATATAAGTTTAGACGATATTAAAACTATAAAATAAATTATAAAAGTTTTGGTATTTCGTGTATAGAAGAAATAGCTTTTTTGGCTATTTTTATATAATCCGGATTAATCTCAAAACCAATATATGATTGTCCTAATTCTTTTGCCGCCGCGCATTCCGAGCCGGTACCGACGAAAGGCACTAATACAACGCCATCTTTTTTTGGCATAGCGGATTTTATTAATTTCTTAGATAGTTCGAGTGGTTTTTGTGTAGGATGTTTCATTATTTCATGCCTGTCATGATTTTTTAGTTGTCGTGGTTCGTAAACGTCATCACAAGTTTTGCACAAAAACCATCTCTCGGTCATTCCGGCTCCGCCGGCAAGAGCAGGAATCTTTATAACATCTCTCGGTAAAGCTCCGCCCTCATGAGCTTTGTAAACAGTTTCTAGGCCACTACTGCTAAATCTTCCCAAGGTTCCTTTTCTTACCTTTCCGGCGGCTCCTTTTAGAAAGCCGTCTGTATATGGTTCTCTAACTTCATCTCTATTGAAAATTGGCTTATTTTTCCACGCGCAAATTATAGCTTCGTGGCTTCTCTGCCAGAAATTAAGCGAAGCAACGTTTTTATTTGTATAATGCCAAATCAACCACCTCTTTTGTATTGGAATTTCGACAGAAAGATAAGCCAAAATTTCACTAAAACCGTAAATAAACATTGTTCCATTTGGTTTTAGGGTTCTTATGCTTTCGTTTATCCAACTTTTACACCATTCCACATATTCTTCAAGTCCTCGTTTGTCTGTATTATTTCCAAAGTCCTTGCCGATATTGTAGGGCGGGTCAATTATGACAATATCACAGCTTTCATCAGGGAGTTTCTTTAGTTCCTGAATGGCATCTCCCAAAATTATTTGATTGAGCGGTAATTTTCTTTCCTTCTTTCTTTTTTTAGCTATTGTAATTTCTTCTGCCTGTAACTCTTCCTCATTTCTAATAACATCAATTACAACACCTTGAATTTTAATATCGCGGTCTTTTCTAATAATAATCGGCTCAAAAGTTTTATTTGCCGGTTGTAAACGAATATATCCTTGTTCTTTATAAAATTTCTTTAGCGTCGCCTCGTTATTTTCTATTAAAGCAACAACTCGTTCTCCATTTTCCGCAATATCCTGCTGTTTTATCAAGATGACATCCCCATCTTTGATATTTTCATCAATCATGCTATTGCCCATTACGCGCAAGGCGTAAAGATTTCCACCATTAGGCATTTTTGTCTTAGGAAAAGCAATAAATTCGTTTTGGCGGATTGCTTCAATCGGTTGTCCGGCGGCAATAGTGCCCAAAAGCGGAATTTTAACCATTGTTTCGCGGCCCAATGCTTCAATAGAGCGCGGCTTATTTTCTTCTTTTGATAAATACCCCAAATCACGGAGTTTGGAAACATGAAAATGAGCCGTTGAAACCGACGAAAGTTTTAATTTTTTGCGTATTTCGTGAAGAGAGGGGGCATATCCTTTCCGCCCCTGATAGTTATTTATAAAATCAAGGGCTTGTTTTTGTCTTTTTGTCAGCATAGTGATATTATAGAAAATAAATCGAAAGTGTAAAATAGCGAGTTATCCACATGAGTCGTTAAAAAGTTCTCCAGTCTCCGCCCGCGCCGAGGTTTCGGCTGGTAGGCAAGCGGGGGCGCGATGATACAAAAAATAGCCCAAATTTTAAGAACCTGCTATACTTATAGCAGGTTTTAAATTTTCATTATGATTATCCTTGATTTAGGCATAATTTTTATTGCCCTGCTCGCCCTTTTTTATTCCGGCGGAATTATGGTACGTTCTCTCACTTTGATAGGTCGTTTTTTGCAAATGAGCGAATACGCGCTTTCTTTTGTGCTGGTCGCGTTCGCGACTTCTCTTCCGGAATTTTTTATCGGGTTATCTTCCGCCATAAATAATACGCCAACGCTTTCCGTCGGTAATGTTATTGGCGCCAATGTTTTAAACGCCACCATGGTTTTGGGCGTGGCCGTAATTTTTGCGGGAAAATTGGATTTTGCTCGGGTGATAAAAAAAGAAGACATTCAGGTAACGCTTGGTTTCCTGTTATTGCCGGTACTGCTCTTTTTAGACGGCTCCTTAGGCCGTTATGACGGATTTTTACTGCTTTTCTTTTTTGGCGGATATCTGGTTTATTTGTTTAATCAGGAACGCGAAACTCCGGTTGTTGACGGCGGGGGTCAGGAAAAACCAACTTTAAGCGAATTCATGAAAAATTTGGGAAAATTTGCCGCAGCAGCGCTTGTCCTTTTAATAAGTTCCCATATTGTCGTTTCTAAAAGTGTTTTATTAAGCCAAGTTTTTTCTCTGCCTTTGTTTTTTATCGGGATAATTGTTGCGATTGGAACCACTCTTCCTGAGACCATTTTTGGAATAAAATCGGTTTTTCTCGGCCATAAATCAATGGCTTTTGGCAATGCTTTGGGAAGCATTATTGTTAATCTTTCTTTGGTGCTCGGCATGGTGGCCGTAATCCGTCCCGTTGAAATTGTCGAGCCCAGCCGGGTTTTTTTCGGCCTTTTGCTTACCGCGTTTCTGGTTGTGTTAATTCAATTGATATGTATGGTAAAAGGTTATATCGCGCGCTCTTTCGGCTTTTTTCTTTTGCTTATTGCCTTGGTTTTTATTATCATTGAAGCGTTCCTGTCTTTTTCCATTAAATAGAAATTTAATTAGCGGTAATAATATGTCAAAAAAACTTCGCATAGCAGAAATCGCTCCTTTGTGGATTCCTATACCGCCGCAAACCTACGGCGGGATTGAGCTTATGCTTTATGAACTTACGGAAGAATTGGTAAGGCGCGGATATGACATGACCTTGTTTGCCTCGGGTGATTCAAAAACATCCGCAAAGTTCGTTCCAGTTACCGAAAAAGCAATTTGGCTCGACCACGAATTAAAAAATCCGCATGCGCCGGTTATGCGCATGGTCAAAGCGGTTTTTGACCGGTTTTATGAGTTCGATATAATCCATAACCATTTTAATTTCTTTATGTTTCCGCTTTCGCTCCGCCTTGATTGTCCGCGGTTTTTAACCACGGTTCATCGGCCGGTGGACAAGCAATACGCCGAAGCAATGAAGGAGTATAATAAAATTAAATTTGTGGCGATTTCCGAGGACCATAAAAAAAGCATGGAAGAGTTGGGCGTTCCCGTATGCGGCATGGTTTATAACGGCATTGACCCCGGCCGTTATGAATTTAACGATTCTCCCGGCGGCTATCTTTTGTATTTAAGCCGTCTTAACAGGGAAAAAGGCATACTTACCGCTATTGAGGTGGCCAAAGTCGCCGGACAAAAACTGGTTATTGCGGGAAATAGCGCCGGGAACGCCGAGTGGTCTTATTTTTTGCATGAAATTCAGCCGCGCCTTAATGACGAACATATAAGTTTTCGCGGGCAAGTGAATTTTCAGGAAAAAGTTGAATTGTTGAAAAACGCGAAAGCCCTCCTTTTTCCGATTGACCGCCAAGAGCCGTTTGGCCTTGTTATGATAGAAGCAATGGCCTGCGGCACGCCGGTTATCGCGTTTCGCAAAGGGTCGGTTCCGGAAATTGTAGAACACGGGAGGACCGGTTTTGTTGTGGATACGCCGGAGGAGATGATTAAGGCAATAGAACGCGTTTCAACCATTGACCGAAAGGCGTGCCGCAAAATTGTGGAAGAAAAATTTACCATCAAACAGATGGTTGATAAATATGAAGAAATCTTCGCAAAAATTATAGGTAATTAGTTGGAAACGTAACCAAAATAGGTTGTTAAAAATAACTTGAAAAGATTCTCATTGCGATGATTGAACCGGTATTCCACCTCCTTAATAGAAGCAGAAAAAAACATTTGCCGTTCATCGGCTTGGCGCGCCGGAATTTTTTACATGATTTGTCCTTGCTGCGGGATAAAAGAGGATATTTTAATGCCGGAATCCCGCGGTTCAATTATTTGTTCGGCAGAGATTCAATAATTTCTGCTTGGCAAACTCTTGATTACAACCCTTCCGTTGCCCGGGCAACGCTCGCGGTTTTATCAAAACTTCAGGGTAAAAAAAATGATTTGGCAACCGAGGAGGAGCCGGGAAAAATAATTCACGAAGCGTATTTCGGCCCCCAATCTAAAGTTCCGCACACTTATTTTCGCATGCCTTATTACGGTTCCGCTGACGCAACCCCGCTCTATCTTCTGCTTTTTATGAGATATTTTGAAAAAACCAATGACGCCGGTTTTTTAAAAAAGCATATCAAAAATATCCGGCAGGCGCAGGATTTTATGCTTAAAAAAATTCACGCGAAAAATAAAGATGATTTTTTTCGCTACCGCTGCACGAGCAGGGGGGGAGATTTTCATCAGGGCTGGAAAGACGGCAGGCGCGACCATTTGCGCATTCTGCCGCCGGTGGCTATAGTTGAGGTTCAGGGATATGTTTACGCGGCCCTGCGCGAAACTGCTCATCTGGCGGGAAGCGAAGAGCGTACTTTGGAATTAGTCAGAGAAGCCGAACATTTAAAAACACGGTTTTTAAAAAAATTTTGGCTCAAAAAAGAAAAATATTTTGTTTTGGCGCTTGACGGCCGCGGAAAAAAAAGAAAAGCGGTTACTTCCAACCCCGGTCATCTGCTTTTTACCGGCATTTTGGATAAGGTTCACGCCGATTTGGTGGTAAAGCGGTTATTCAAAAGCGACCTTTTCACTCCTTACGGCATTCGCACGCATTCTAAACTGGAAAAAGATTTTAATCCCTTCAGTTATCATTTGGGTTCCGTATGGCCGCATGATAACTGGGTCATAGCCGAGGGGCTTAAAAAGACGCGTCATTGGAAAGAGTATAATAGAGTTGTAAACGGTCTTAAGAGAGCATACCGCAGAATGAAAAAAATTCCCGAGTACTATGCCGTAGTCGGCAAAACGGTGGTGGAAATTCCGGGCGCCTGTTACCCCCATGCATGGTCAAGCGGGGCCTTGCTCAATATGCTTTCCATGAAATAGAGTAATCAAATAAAATACATGGCATATTCAGGAAAAAAATTAAAAATCGCGCAAGTTGCCCCTCTTTGGTTTGCCATTCCTCCTAAAAAATACGGCGGGGTTGAACGGATTGTTCATTATCTTACCGAAGAATTGGTAAGAAGGGGGCATGAAGTTACGCTTTTTGCTTCGGGCGATACCAAGACCTCGGCCCGATTGGTTGCGGGATGGCCGAAATCTCTTTTTCGGGAACGGCTTTATAAAAAACCCATAAGATGGGGGCATTGCGTTTTTCCTCTTTTTAATTTTTCCGCCGCTTTTGAAAGAGCAAGAGATTTTGATATTATCCAGGTCCATGAAAATAACACCTGTCTTTCCAATTTTTTTACCAAATTTACGGATACTCCGGTAGTGACCACCGTGCACGACCCGTTTCCTTTGCCTAGGGACAAAGACAGATGGGCTGTTTTCAGAAAGTATCGCGGCAATAATTATATAGCATTAAGCCGTTCCCATAAGAATTTGGCCAAGAACCTTGGTATTAATTTTGCCGGCGTTGTTTATAACGGTATTGATATCAATGATTTCGCCTTTAAGGGGGCATCCGGAACATATCTTGCCTGGCTCGGCCGGTTTGACCCCAATAAGGGAGCGCGGGAAGCAATTCTATCCGCGCAAAAATTAAAGATGCCCTTAAGATTAGCCGGCCGGGTTGATATCAACAGCCCCGTTGCCAAAGAATATTTTTTTAAGGAAATTCAGCCGCGCTTGGGTCCGGATGTGCGCTATATCGGCGAGGTGGGAGACAAAGAAAAGGTTAATTTTTTACGAAATGCCAAAGCGCTTTTATATCCCATTAGTTGGAATGAGCCGTTTGGACTGGTGATGGCCGAGGCTCAAGCATGCGGAACGCCGGTAATCGCGTTTAATCGCGGTTCCGTGCCGGAGGTTGTCGTTCATAATAAAACCGGGTATGTGGTGCGTAACCTTGAAGAGATGGTCGGGGCGGTTCGCGTTATCGGCAGAATAGACAGGAGAGCGTGCCGGAAATGGGCGGAAGAAAATTTTACCATACCCCGCATGGTTGATTCATATGAAAAGGTTTATCGTAAAATAATCAGACATAATTAAAAATGAAAAAAAACGTCTCCAAAAAGTCTTTGAGAATCGCTATTTTTTGCGCGACGGAATTTTCCATTCCTCCGACTCCCGCCATGAAAGACATTTATGCCCCTCTTTGGCTAACTTATTATATTGCCGAGGTTTTGAAAAAAAGGGGGCACCGGGTGACTCTTTTTGCCGGTTCGGATTCAAAGACCGGGGCAAAGCTAGTTTCCGACGGACTTATTTCCCTGGCTGAAAATAAAAAACTTTCGCGGTTTTATCAGCCGCTTTCAAAATTGCGTCGCGAAAATTTTTATCAGCAGCTCCTGGACAGAAAAGGAATAATTGAAGAGTATGATTATTTGCTTCTTTCCCGAATGTATAGGGAGGTTCTTAAGAAAAAATTTGATATTGTTTATATCAATCTCATAGGATTGCGCCCCTTACCGTTGGCGGCACTTTCTGAAACTCCCACCGTATTTACTCTGAATGCCCCGTTAAGCCCTTTTTATGGCTATGTTTTTTCCGAATTTAAAAAACGTTATCCCCAGTTTCATTTTATCGGAATCAGCCGCAATCAGGTTGTTTCCGCCCCGAAATTATTTAGAAAAATAATTTATAACGGCATTGACCTTAGGAAATTCTCTTTTAATTCCAAACCTAAAAAGTATCTCTTAACGGCAGGCAGAATTGCCGAAAGCAAGGGCATATATGAAGCTATTCAGGTTGCCAAGCGCCTTAAAGAAAAATTGATTATTGTCGGCAGACATACGGAAGATGAATACTGGCATACGAAAATTAAGCCCAATTTGGGAAAAAATATCCGTTATCTCGGATTATTGCCATATCCAAAAGTTGCTTCTATATATAGAAACGCCAAGGCATTTCTATTTCCTATTAAATGGGAAGAGCCGTTTGGGCTGGTAATGACGGAATCAATGGCCTGCGGAACGCCGGTAATCGCGTTTAACCGCGGTTCCGTTCCTGAAGTGATTGTTGACGGCAAGACCGGTTTTATTGTTGATACGGTTGAAGAAATGGTAAAAGCGGTAAAGAAAATTGATCTGATTGACAGAAGTGATTGCCGGGCCCATGTGGAAAAAAAATTCAGCGTGGAGCAAATGGTGGATGATTACGAGAAAGAATTTTTAAAATTAGTTTGATAAGACGCTGGTTTTTTATGAAACTTTGCAATAAATTCATAAAAAGTTAGCAAAAAATATTCTAATATTCTCAAGAATATTAGAATGTTTTTTTAAAGATTTATTGCCTGAAAAAGTTCCGGCAGTTTCCAAGAAACCTTGAATTATAAAATATGCATTTTCGGCGTCATTGCGAGCCCTTCGACTTCGCTCAGGATAAACCCTGTGGTGAGTTTATCGAATCCATCCGCGAAGCAATCTCTGCCCTTGAATAATGTATTGCCGTACCACTTCGCTCCTCGCAACGACAGTATTCGGGGAGTTTCGTAATTCAAGGAAAGAAAAGATGCGGAGCCGGTTAAAAAAACAACAAGGGCCGGTGTAAGATTTTGGCGTGTTCAGAAACTTGTCAGCAAATTTTAATATGGTATATTACATAAAGTATGAATAAGACCATTATTTTATTTATTATTGCTGTTTTAACTTCTATTTCTTGGGTTTTCGCCGAAGAACTCCATATTGATAATGACGGTAATTTTCGCATTGAACTCGCTCCTGTTTCCAGTACCAACAATAATTTTTTAACTATTTCGGTTTGGGGAACAAAATGGAACGTTTTTATGGATGAGGGCTCGAAAGTAACGGGGGCGGATGAACTGGACTTGAATTACACCAATATAAAAACCGGACATCTGTTGAATATTGAGGGGAAGTATAATACGCAGTTTAAATATATTGACGTCAAAACCGTTATGGATATGTCTGTCGGCACCCCTAAGCCGAAGCCGGTTGCCGCTATTGGTTTATCAATGCTTTCGCCTCAACCAGTTTCCCCGCCTCCGGCCGCGTCCCCGCCCGCCTCTCTGCCGGAAAAAACAGCTTCAGTTGTTGAAGCAAAAACCGTAACCAGTATTACAAAATATCTGAAATTGTATATGTCCGGGCCGGAAGTTAAATTTTTGCAGGAATATTTGGCTAAAAACGGTTTTCTTTCGCCAGATAATGCTACGGGATATTTCGGCCGGGTTACGAGAGGCGCTGTGCAGGCATTTCAAAAATCAAAAGGACTTGAATCGTTGGGCGCGGTTGGTCCGCAAACCCGGGCGATTATTAACGGGTTGCCGATTCCGGCCGCTGCAATTATTAATCCGCCGGTTTCCAGTCAGGCGCCGGCAGTTACGCCTCTTAATACAACTGCCGTGGTATCAGAAAAGAAACTCACATTATTTTTGAAAATTACGTATCGAGGCGGAGAAGTAAAAATTCTTCAGGAGTTTTTGGTTTCTCAGGGATTAGTAACTGCGGATAACGTTACGGGAGTTTTTGGTCCGGCAACCGAATCGGCAGTTAAGGCATTCCAAAAATCGCGTGGGATTGAAGAAACCGGAATGATTGGACCGGAAACACGTGCGGCAATAAATGGTCTTATTAATAGCCGGTAATATTTTTTGTATTTTAAAGGTCGATAACGTAATTATTTTTTCAAAAAATATATGGAAAAAATGCCATTAGTAAATAGACCTGTTGCTTATTAAGATTTTAGCCGTTTTTTTAAAAAAGTAGTGGCTTAAAATAAGGGTTTTTTGCATCAAATTTTCCCAAAAAATTATTAAGCAACAGGTCTAATGAAAAATTAAAACCCGAAGCTATTAGAATAGAAATAGCTGAATTAAATAAAAAGCTGGATATAGCAAAAGATGATGCTGAAAGAAGGGCCATAGAAGCACAAATTGCCAACCTTGAGGATGCTATGCGTAGTATGATGGACCGACAAGCAGAGAATTATAATTCCAAAATTGATAAAGAGAAGTATAATCTCGAAATTAACGAAAAGAATTATTAATTCTGAAAAAATTGGAAAGGGTAAATAAACCGCCTCTTTAAGCAGTATGTTTTATTATGCAAGATTTAAAGAAAGTTTTTTTTCAAAAGCAAAAACGCGCGCAAAATATTTTAAGGGCTTTGGATAAAACCTATCTCAATGCTAAAATCGCTCTTAATTACGGCAACAACTTTCAACTGCTTGTTGCCGTTATTTTATCTGCCCAGTGTACTGATAAAAAAGTGAATGAAGTAACCAAGCTGATTTTCAGGAAGTATAAAACTGCCGAAGATTTTGCCGCGCTTCCCTTGAAAAAATTTGAAAAAATGATTAGGTCAACTGGGTTTTATCGCGCCAAAGCAAAAAATATTCTGGAAACGGCAAAAATTATCCGTGATAAATTTGGCGGTAAACTCCCGCGCACCATGCCGGAAATGTTAACTCTGAAAGGGGTTGCGCGAAAAACCGCTAATGTGGTTTTGGGAAACGCCTACGGCGTGGTTGAGGGGATTGCTGTTGATACTCATGTTCGCCGTCTTTCCCAACGGCTCGGTCTGACTGAAAAAGATGACCCCGTAAAAATTGAACAGGATTTAATGAAACTTTTGCCAAAATCAGAATGGTTCAAAACAACTTATCGTTTGATTGACCACGGCCGCGCTATTTGTACCGCCAAAGACCCTCGTTGTGATTTATGCCCTTTGAGCAAATTGTGTCCATCATCCTTTCGGTTTCCACGCTTCAAAAAAAGTTCCTAAAAACATTCTAATATTCTTGCCTGCCCGCCTCTGGAAGGAGAATATTAGAATGTTTTTGTTCACGCCACAAAATTATAAAGTACTTTGTATAAAAAAACCGCGGGGCTAAATCCGGCGGCAATTTTTAATTTATAACTTTAACAGTTCGGCCTTTCTGGCGTAAAACGCCTTAATATCCTTTGGGTCAAGCGTAAAAACAATGCTGGGACAATGTTCGCGGGGTATTGGCGCAACGCGTTCAAGATAAGTGGTTTTGTTTACATCAAAATCGTACTTGCATTTTTTGCAGTTCTTTGTGTGTTCGAGTCTTTCTTTTGGAAGTGTTCCGGTTTCGTGAATAATATGGAGTTCATTTTTTGAAAAACATTCCGGTCCGGGCGGAGTGTGGGTTAGAACCCAATTGTTTCTATTAATGGATGCTTGAATATAGCAACTGGTACATCCATTAAGATGTAATAGTCTGTTCTCGGGAAGAGTGCCTGTTTCTCCGTATTCCTCAATCTCATAAGGTTCAAGACATTCCTGGTTGGGATAATTTGATGCTACTTTCTGCATTATCTTTCTGTCTTCTTCCAAGACGTCCTCGTGAGTTGCTTCTCTGCCTAATTCTGCGATTAATTTCCGTCTTCGCGCTTCGTTATGAATAGATCCATATCCCCATTCATGCATACCATTTTTGATGACTTCCTCTCTGGACATCCCAAGTTCTTCCATGGCATAGCGGATGGTTTCTTCTCTTTTGGATTCGCGGTATTCTTCAACGCTCATGCCTTTTTCTAAAGCCCCTCTTTTGTCTAGGGCCTCTCCAAGTTTCCTGAAATGTTCTTCGTATAGAGCCCGCTGTTTGGGTCTGTATGTTTCAAGAAAATCGGTTTTTACGATTTTGTATATTTTAATCGTGCCAAAAATGTTTTTCCGGGCAATGATTTTTATGGAATCTCCCGCCTCGGGAATAAAAGTGCTTCTATTCCAGGCGCGCGTCGGGACCGTTGCCAGGCACTTGCCGTAGATTGAATTATTTTCAAAATTTCTGCGTTCAAAACAATCTTTGCAGTAGTTTTCAAACCAGTAGGCGGTTGATTCTCTTCCGTTGAAATCACTGCCGCATTCCATTTTTTTGAAAACACCCTCAATGAGTACCCCGGATTTTACCGGCAGGTATTTGAGGAGGAAAATCAACACAACGAGAATTACGGCGCTGATTAAAAAGGCCATATTTTTCTCTTTTTTGGTTGTTCGGGAGCTTTCTAAATGGTATCAAATAATAGTTTTTATGTCAAATTTGCATATTTTTAGATATTATGTTATTATATAAATAACCGCTTAAAAGAAGCTAAGGCACCTAGCTAGTCCGTGTGTTCGCGCACGAACGATCTAGGAAGGCGCCCGCCCGAAGCGGTAGAAAGGTGGTTTTCTGCTAATGGAAGCGCTGAAATCCGCTGTTCTTCTGGACATTGAAAATTTATTTATAGCCGTCAGAAAAGATTTGAAAAATAAGAATGTTAGGGCGGGAGCCAAGGATATTGCTGAGGTGTTGTGTGGAATTATTCTTAAATTTGCTGGAGGAAGGGGCCGGCTTAAGTACTTGCTCGGGGCTGTTTCTTTGCCGCATGTTTCATCAAACCCCGATATTGACGAAAGCGGAAAGTATAGGGTTAGAAAAGATATGGCGGATGTGATACAGGTTTTCGTTGATAACGGTTTTGAAGTTATGGTTAAATCTTCTTCCTATAACGCGGCTGATTTTCTGCTTGAAAAATTGGCGCGTGAAACCAAAGAAGATGCGGAAGTTGAAGAAGTATTTTTGTGCTCCGGCGACGGACAGGATCCTTTTCCTAAAATCGTAAACGGATTAAAAGAAGCGGGTAAACGCGTATCTGTAATTGTTTATGATAAAATTCCCCGTGGTTTGAGAGAGGCAAACAATTTTATTCTCTTGAACGAACAAGTTCACTTGGAACTGGATGAGAGTGTTGAATCCGGAGGGTTGGTTCTAAGACAGCCGGAAATTTCTGAAACAAATGTTAACGAATTACCCAAGAAAGAAAGTTTGGTAAAGATTTACAGAAATATAATCAGAGATGTTAAGGACGGTAAAAATCCAAAACCCCGGTTGTATTTTGAGCGTTTGTGCCGGGCGCTATCTGTTTGGGAAAAATATTTTCGGCGTTTAAATAATCTTCCTTTTTCGGCTCATCGGCTTATCTTGATTCTTGATAACGAATTTCCCGAATTTGAAAGCGGAGAGCACCGTACCTTGTTTTACGCCGTCCTTGATTGTACGGATTTCTTTTTAGCAACTGTTCGTTACCGTGTTAGGACCGAAAGCCGGTTTTTGGCTAAGCTTCGTTTGGTATAATAATTTGTCTTGGGCCTCATTTCGGGGCCTTTTGTTTTTGTTTACTCCGTTAGAGGTTTAAGGGTGGCCATATTCAGACACAGGCATAAGGCGTAAGCCCCGTTAGAAATCTTTAAAAAGCTTATTTTATTCAGAAAGACGTAAGGCGGAGCCGTTTCGCTCCGCGTCGTTATGCCGTAATTGACATGTTGCTGGATTTCTAACGGGGTAAGCCGCTTTCGCTTTGTGTCATTTTTTAAATCAATGTGTATTTTCGAACTTCTAACGGGGTGGATAACTTTTCTTGCGCATTTCGCGTTTCATAGTATGATGGTTTTATAAAAATTGAATAATTTATCAAGAGCGCGGGGAGAGTTTTGGCTCAATGAACCGCCAGCAGCCTATTAACAAAAGGTGTTAATGTGGTGCTAAATCCATCCTCGTCCTCCGAAGCTTCGTGCGAAGGAAGACCGAACGGGGAAAGATAAAATATTTTATCTAAGACCCGCTCATAAGCGGTGTTTTTAATAACAAGCGGCGTGCGGCAAGTGGCATGTTTATAGTTTTCATGTTCCATGTTGCATGTTCCATGTTTCATGCATATGAATAATACTTACACAGCCGAATCTGTCACCTCCGGTCATCCGGACAAAGTTTGCGACGAAATTAGTGACGCGATTCTTGACGCTTATCTGGAAAAGGACCCTTATTCGCGCGTTGCCGTGGAAACTTTCGGTTCTCATAATCTTTTGGTTGTGGGCGGGGAGGTAACTTCCAAAGGAAAAATTGACGCGGGAGAAATCGCGAGAAACGTTTATAAAGATATCGGATATTCGGATAATCTTAATATTATTACCAATATTGTCCAGCAATCTCCCGATATCGCGCAGGGGGTGGATACCGGCGGGGCGGGAGACCAGGGAATTATGTACGGTTACGCGACCGATGAAACTAAAGAATTTTTACCCTTGGCTGTTTCGTTGGTTCATAAACTTACTAAAGGATTGGAAAATCTCCGCAGGAACGATAAAGATTTTTATTGGCTTGGGCCCGACGGTAAGGCCCAGGTTACAATTCATGACGGAAGAATTAATACCGTTCTGGTTTCCTGTCAGCATGACGAAAAAATAGCCCAGCCGGAAATTAAAGATTATTTGATTAAAAAACTTATTGGCCCCGTAGTCGGTAATTTAGAAGAAGTGGAAATTTTGGTAAATCCCACCGGTAAATTTGTTATCGGCGGG
>Ga0209211_10001708_pt1 | contig 40344 bp, 36 predicted proteins | sample RifGroA2_FD_183992 | JGI IMG/M metagenome (GOLD analysis project Ga0209211, IMG submission 183992) | Groundwater microbial communities from Rifle, Colorado, USA - Groundwater A2 (SPAdes) (version 2) | ecosystem: Environmental > Aquatic > Deep subsurface > Groundwater | place: Rifle, Colorado...
ATAAGATAATTTGAGTTCTTACGCCGCCGTCGTCTAGTGACCTAGGACATGGCCCTTTCAAGGCCAAGATCATGGGTTTGAATCCCATCGGCGGCACCATTATAAAAACTCAAAACTCAAAGCTCAAATGTCAAGACTTATAAGAAAAGCCCTCAAGTAAATTACCGTTAGAATTTTCTAAACTCACACCTTAAACTCACAAGCCTATAGAATTTGTATTAGCATACTTTTTATGGTAAAATATCCTTAAAACAAACAATCAAGGGGAGTATGACAACGAAAAAACGACATGGTGACGGAAAGAAAAAGGCAGTGACGCAAGAAAGATCCCTTAGCGAGTTGGCTTACGAAATGTCAACACGGAGAGACACAGTTGAATCTCTGCTAAAAGACTTTGCCCTGCTTCTTTATGGAAAAAGCAGTGGAAAGGTAGAATGGGATGGTCCTGATTTTTGCCATTTGTTCTATTGTGAAAGCGTTAAGCTCACGGTTGCGATAAAACGCAACCGCTTTGCAGCCATAATAAATAGGGGTAAAAAAAGTAGCAAGGCACAATTATTAAATAGCGTAGAAGAACTGGAGGCTTTTCTTTTAAAACTCTACGACGAGCGAAATAAACCTGAACCTAAACAAAGATCACGAAAAAAGAAATAGCCAAATGAAATTTGTAACCGCAAGGATTTATCAATCTTTGCGGTTTTTTAATGCCTTGCAAATCTTACAAGTCTTGCAATCCTGCAAGGGGACCCCTTACGGATGGGGAGACTTAACTGACAAGGAGGATTTTAACGACTTTTCTTTTACCGATTTCCAAAATCGCCTGATTATCTCTAAAATCGGACTCCTTAATATCTGCTGATTCCAGGTTGATTGTCTTCTGATTTAGCCTAATGCCGCCACCTTCAATCAGTCTTCTAACTTCGCTTTTAGAAAGGATTATTTTGCCATCCGCTAATAAGTCCATCAGATTAGCCTTGCCATTCTTGAGCGCCTCCTGATTCACCTCAATTGCTGGAATTAGCGCTGCCTTTTGAGCTTGACCGCCAAAAGCCGCCTTAGAATCGCTTTCCGCTTGTCTAGCTTTTTCAACTCCGTGAACCAAAGCCGTTATTTCAAATGCCAACCGTTCTAATCGAGCAACTGGATTTTGCTTCATGATTTCGCTAATCTCTAATAATTCCAAGGGCGTCAACAACTTCAGCATCGTTTCCACTTCATCGTCCGAACGATTGCGAAGATATTGATACATTTCATAAGGTGAAAATAAATTCTCGTCAAGCCAAACGGTTTTACCCTCACCGGTTTTGCCCATTTTGCGGGATGCTTGATCAAGCAACAGGGGAGTACTCACCGCCACGGCTTCAATTGCCGATTTCTTGCGCAACAACTCCACTCCGGACAACAAATTTAGCCATTGATCCGACCCGCCCATTTGCATTACACAACCGTAATTTTTATTTAAGAACCAAAAGTCAATGGCTTGCAAAGTATTATAAACAAATTCCATCAAACTGATACCTTCATTGTTTTTTAAGCGATTTTTCCAGGTTTCCCAAGAAATCATTTCGTTAACATTGAAAAATGGCGCAAACTCACGGAGATAGCCTCTCATCAAATCAATTTTCCCTAACCATTCAATATTATTAACTGTAGTGGATTTATTGCTACCTTCGCCGAATTCAATAAACCTCGAGAGCTGGTTTTTTAACGACTTGGTATTTTCCTTAACTTCCTGCTCGGATAGAATTGGACGAGACTTTTCGCGGCCTGACGGATCGCCAATTAAGGTTGTTCCACCGCCCAAAAGAATAATGGGTTTTAAGCCCGCCTTTTGCAAAAAGCGGATTAAATTAAAAGAAACCAAGTGACCCAGATGAAAACTTTTAGCCGTAACATCCGTGCCCCAATAAAAAGTAATCGGCCTATCGCTTTCCAGCAATTCTCCTAACTTCTTCTCATTACTAACCTGATAAATTAAACCGCGCTTTTGCAGTTGTTCCAAAAGATCTTTAGACATTTCAAATTAATAGTATCAAATTCAAATCATTCTTAAAAGGTCCCACCCCGCCAGCCTGCGGGGTGAGACCTTAAAGAAATCAAAATTGCCCCTTGACGAAAGACCAGAATTTCCTTTATAAATACTTAATCAATATGAATAGTAAGTCTCCTAGTGCCAACCTTTTAATGACCAACCACCAAACCTACTCACTAGCAGGCAGCATTTCTATGATTTTTGTCAACACCTTCCTTTGCGAATGCCTTTTTAATGGCATTTTCTCGGAGGGCGTTTAGTTTTTTACCAAAACTAGAGTTTCAAAGCCCTCCCAAAAGGAGGGCTTTTTGATTGGTTAGTTAGTGAAAACGAGCAGCAGCGAAGTTTGAACTTACTAACCATCAATCCCGATGTATATCGGGATCATTTCCAAAACACAAAAATCAAAGGAGAGAGAAATGATCATCTACGGTTCATCAGGTATCGGCGCATTGGGTGAGATATTACTATTGCAACAACTCTGCATTCGGGAAGAAACAACTGGTGTTTATTTTCTTTATCCTCATTCGCCCGATCATCAAGTTAGGGCAGTGCACAACCGTTTTTGTTTAGGAAGTGGACAACCAAGCTTTAAGATGTCAAAAGCAATTATTGTTGATACTTTGGGCTTGCAATGTTTGGATTTGGGAGAATTATTCCAAAAAAATGAGCTCTGGCTAATGACCCTAAAATCATTGCTTGAAGAAATACCTGGCGTTGATTTCAACGTTTTAGACCGCTTGCATCCTAAGGAATCCATTCGCAAAAGCGCAATTGGCTTGCATCAGGATTTACTGGAGTTGACCCTTGATGATCTGCACAGGACCGGCTACACCTTGGGCGGCAGGCTTATTTACTGGTTGGTGGCCAAGATATGCCAAAAAAACAGCAACCTTTTTATGGCGCCGGCCATTAGAACCAACAACGTCTATGCGTTTTTTCCAGAGGGTTTGCTTTTCAGAACAGGTTATTTGCACATACGGTTAGCTGCTCCTCAACCGCCGGAGCAAGGTTGGGAGCCTGTACCACCAACCGTTTGGCCGCAATTTGATAAGAGTACTCAAAATGAATTACTGGCAGTTGCTAAATGGACAGTTGGACAACCGGAAAGAAGAGTAGATGTGCTTCTTGAGGGAGACAGGAAAAAAGTTACAGCTTTTTACAAGGGCTTACCCTTGAATTTCTAAAAAATGCTCTCTCCGCTTGGATAAGAAAAACAAACGGAGAGAGCAAAACTTAACACATGAAACATTTATCAGAAAACAAAAATGTCATTATTTTTACCGCCCATCCCGACGACCACTTGCTGTCCGCCGGCACTTTAATGCAACTAAGCGACCAAGGCTATCATCTAATTGAGGTTGTTTTTACTGGCGGTGAAAAGAGCGTTTGGCAGGGAAAAAAATCTTTTAAAGCTTTGGATTTAAAGAGGGAGCGCCTGAAAGAATGGCAAAAGGCCGCCAACTTAATTGGCATTAAGGAACGCTTCACTCTTGGCCTTTTAGACAGCCAGGTTAAACGGGATCTAAAAACTGTTTTTAAGATTATGAAAATAATCCGTCAAAAAAAACCCGTCCTGGTTATTTCTCACCACCCCAATGACTATCACCACGATCACAATGAATCTGCCAAAATTGTCAGTGAGGCAGTGGACCGAAGTTCCTGGGGAATGGCTCCAGAATTAGGGGCAAAACACAAAACCCCGGCCTATCTTTACATGGACGGCGAGTTTTTATGCCAACCTAATCTTCTGATTGACGTTTCTCAATATCAAAAAAGATTATCTTCGCTTTATAATATTTACGCCTCACAAATAAGCCCGCGCATGAAAAGGCTTTTAGATTCCATCAGACAATACCGAGGGTATTTTAATCATTGTGAATTGGCCGAAGGCTTTCAAATAGTAGCCGAACACCCGTTTACTTTTGTCAAAACAAAAAGACTGAACGATTTTTTACAATCGTTAAGCTAATTCTTATGAAAGAAATTATCTTTACCCAGGAACACAAGACGAGTTTTGGCAGCGCCATTTCTCGTTTAAATCTAGGGTGGAGCCAGCATTTAGCAAAAAGGGGTTATAGACCTGTTGTTGTTGATCCCATAAATATTACAAGATTTGTTAGCAGCAAAAATTTTTCCCGGAGCAAAACTAACCAGAAAAGAATCAGAATTATCGTCCAAAATCAAAACAAAATCCTTATTATCAATATCGGTTTTCATTACAAGGCTCTGGCTGGTAATTTTTTGAAGGAATCAATTAAAGCCAATTCCCCATATTTTATTTGGTGCCATGTTAATTTGGACAATGATTACCACCAGAAAGATCCCCAGTATCTTAGCGTTAAAAAAGAACACCGCTATTATCTTAATCACAATCTGTGCCAAGGAGTTTTCTGTTGCTCCAAAAATGTGGCGAAAAACCTTAGTAACATTGTCAACGATAGAGAAAAGATCCATATCATTTACCCCCTGATTCAGTCCTGCAGAAAGCCCAACGGAATAAAATGCCAAAAAGGTGATCTTCTCTTTGTTGGACGGCTATCCCCGGAAAAGAATGCCGGGCTTTTAGTCAAAGCGGCTAAGGCTCTCTTAAGAACTTATCCCTCACTTAATTTAAATATAGTGGGTGAGGGGCCAGAAAAAGAGGAACTGCAAGCGTTGGCTAGAAGCCTGAAACTTGAAAAGAATATTCACTTTTTGCCTTTTTTACCTCACGCAAAGATTTTGCAATTGATCCAAAACCACAAAATAGTCTGCCTGCCTTCATTGACCGAATCATTCGGCATGGTCTTAACCGAAGCCATGTTACAAGAAACTCCCGTCATTGGCTCAAATATTGAAGGTATCAATGAAATAACCCGCAATGGAAAATACGGCCTTCTCTTTGAAAAAAATAGTCTCTCTGACCTGACCAAAAAAATAAGCTGGGGTCTTGAAAATTATCCGGTGATTAAGAAAAGAACCCTAGAAGCAAAAGGTCATCTGCAGAAAAAATATTCAGCGGAAAAACAGCTTTTTACTCTGGAGAATGTCATTCTGCATAAATCTTTTTTCAACCCAATTAATCTTCCAATCATACATCAGAGCAATTCCATTATTTCCCATCTGGCCCGATAAACCTCCGTCTTAGGCAAAAACCCAAATGGTTTATTCAAACTCTTTCTTGAAAATTATCGAAAAATTGAATAGAATGGAGAAAATGATTTTGGACGCATAGCTCAATTGGCAGAGCGCCCCGCCTGCGGCGGGGAGGTCCTTGGTTTAAATGTTTTCAGTTTATATATTAAAAAGTTTAGCAAATAATCATTATTACATCGGACACACAACAAATTTGGATCGAAGGCTGAAGGAACATAATTACGGAGAGAATTGAAAATGAAAAGTTATAAAGGCGGAGAAGCATTTAGAAAGTTAATTGCTTGTAATAACAAAAAGGGCTTGTAGCTCAGTTGGCAGAGCGTTCGCTTGACGTGCGAAAGGCCGAAGGTTCGAATCCTTCCGGGCCCACCAAAATTATATTCGTGGTGGCAGAGCGCCCCGCCTACGGCGGGGAGGTCCTTGGTTCGAACCCACGCGCTCCCACCAGAAATCACGATGCCTGGGTGGTGAAATTGGTATACACGCAGCACTTAAGATGCTGTCCCCGCTCAACGGGGGTGCGGGTTCGAGTCCCGCCCTAGGCACCACTATTATTAACTATATTGCGGGATCGTCTAGCGGTAGGACGTCGCTCTTTGGAAGCGAAGATCCCTGGTTCGAATCCAGGTCCCGCAGCCAAGAAGGGCACCCCAGGGTGACCGACTTGCCTAAACATCCCACAAGGTCTAGTCAAACCCACTATCTTTCTCCTCTAAATCCGAACTGCCAAAGATTGACTATAGTGCATAGAATTAAAATAATTATCCAGCGACAAAGTGAGTATATTTACATCCCAGACTTGAGACCAGTCGCTTAATTTACCCTACCCTGTTATTCACGATATCCCCCCAATTTTGATTAAATTTTTGATATAATTTAGAATATCATTACAACCAAACACAATTTGCCTAGCTATCAACCAATATGGACAAATCTAACATCTATCAAAAAATAAAGCCCCTATTCCCTCTCAAGTACAAGAGTAATAGATTGCCCGAATATCTCTCATTTCTTTTTAGCGTTTTGGATAAAAAGATACATGGAAAAGATCTGGCTAGGATACCCGGACAATGGGGCAAAGAATCATATAAAAAATTAGCAGATAAGTACTCGCAAATTCCCACGGAGTGCGCGGATCCACTGGCTAAATGTGGAGAGATTACAACTGATTTATTCGGTGGGATACCGCGATGGCGAAGTCCAAACCTTCAATATAACGTAGGTGCAGCCGTTAACACAGCCGCCGCAGCCGTGTACTCGTTGGCTCTTGATGAAAATATCTATAACATTAATGATGGTCTGGCTGGAAATGCTTTAGTGGCCGAACAGGCTGTTTCTGCAATTTTGGCAAACCTAGCTAATGTGACCACTCCAGCGCATGGACTTTTCACTTTTGGTGGAACCGCTACTAATCTTTATGCTCTGAAAATTGGAACACGAAAAGCAGCTCCAGACTCTGGCAAAAGAGGTATGCCGAAGAATCTTAAAGTAGCCCTCACCAAGGATGCGCATTTTTCTCATGGAGTATCGGCAGACTGGCTGGGAATCGGGACAGATAATGTCATTGTAATGGAGCCTGATTTAGACAGAAGTAGTAATCTGGCGGGTGCGGAATCTAAGATGAGAACCACGCTCGAGCAGGGTAATCTTCTGGCCGCAATTATTATAAACGGTGGAACAACCTACGGTCATGTTATAGATGATATTCAGGCTTTTGTAGAGTTAAGGGATAAGTTGGTGAGAGATTATTCATTGCCATATAAACCGCATTTGCACGTCGATTCCGTCATTGGTTGGGCGTGGTTGATGTTTAAGGATTATGATTTTGATAAAAATGAGTTAAACATAGAAGATGAAGCTTTAGAAAAGATTGAAAAACAGTATAAGAAGATTTCTAAGATCAATTCGGCCGATTCTTGGGGTGTTGATTTTCACAAAGGAGTAGGCGCTTGTCCTATTGATTGTAGTATTGTAATGATGAATGATGTTAGCGATTTTGTGTTACTCTCAAAAAAAGAAAACCCGATCACCGCAATGCACCAACTCGCCCAAGAATTTAGTTTTACCTCCCCGGCTGACTTTACCCTAGAGACTTCCCGTTCAGGAGGAGCAGCTTTAGCGGCCTTGGCCTCTTTACACACTTTGGGAGTAAAAGGATACCAACGAAACCTCGCTAATTTAGTACAAGAAACCACGTTGACAAAGAAATTACTATCCGTTGAAAAAGACGTAATGATTTGTGATCGAGATTCGTTAGGGTATGTAACTATGATTAGATTCTATCCACCCGAACTCAATAATGATTCACGAAAATTCTCAGAATTTACCGATAAATCGACCGAGATTAAAGATTTTGTCGAAAAAGTCAACAACTACACTAAGGCTTTCTTCCAATGGGATTTAGCGGTTCGGATGTCAAAAAATAAACAGCTTGAATATTCTTTTAGTAGCAATTATTTGGACCTGCCCTGTGGGGGTAAACTTTCAGCTATTAAGCTCTATCCCGTCTCGCCGCATTTTGACGAAGAGCATGCCAGAGAAACTGTTCAAATTTTGCTTGAGCAAAAAAGACTATTTGATACTACAGCTTGGATTAAGCGATGACTACTTATCCTTTGCCTCAAAATCTCAAAGATCTAATGATAGTTATTCATGACACTATTGAGGAAAATCGCTTTATCCTCTATGGCGGTGCACCGGTAGATCTATTATTGGACAAAAACTCCAATATCCATGATTTGGACATTGCTCTCAAAGGTATTGACGAAACGAAAATAGAAACTTTAAGAAGAAGAATTGAGAATAAAGGGTATAAAATCACTGAACCTTATCGAGAATACTTTATATTAATTAACGAAAGAGTTGTTTTAATTTACGCCGAAAATAAAGAATGGTTTTTGGATATTGGTTTTCTGGAGAATCCAGAGCATGTAGGTTTATTCGACGCTCAAAGTTTGTACTTTCGATATCCAGAGCTAGATTATGTAGATAACTATAACGCCCTTTCCGCCATTAAGAAAAAATGTTTAACTCCCATCAGAGGATTGGCTAAAGAAAATCCTTATTTACTTTTAGCCAGATTTTTACATCTTTGCGCAAAATACGAGATGTCTTTAGAAGATAACCCAAATCACAAAAGCATACTTTTAGAGCTAAAAATGAGGATTAAAAATTGGAAATCTCCGAATGAATTCGGCGGGCCTATCGCGTACGCATCTTGTCTATCTTCGATCCTTAAATCCATTGTCAGATCAAAAGATAGGTCGGTTTTTATTGGAGAGTTGGTAAAATCAGACGTTCTCGAGGATGCTTACCCTGAATTGAATAAAGGGTTAGGGAGTGTAATCTCTCAAAAGCATAAGGTGATTCAAAGCATAGAAAGAATTCAAGCAAAGCATGCTCTCGTCAGACTTATTGTAGGAAATCTCCACGGTATAGACAGGGGAAATTTTAGGAAATGTCTTAGCAGTTTAACAGTACGTCCTTGGGATAAAGAGGACATCGGAATCGTGAATTTTAGCCAGGGAAAACAAGCTACTTTACCAATTGTCTAGGTATTGTTTCCAGCAATCTCTCAAAATAATCATTTACTAAATTCCTGCTAAGTGTGAATAACTCCTTGCCCTCTCGATTTTCCTCTTCCAACCAGAAGTTTTTGATTCTTTCCTCAATCTCCTCAGCTAAGTAACCAAAATAATGAATGTTTTGGCGAATGAGAGGTGGCCTCGTGATGCACTTTAGAAGAATATAATATTCAACAATATATCTTTTTACCTCTTCCAAGCTAATTTTTTTTGATAACTCATTTAATCTTTGATAAAGATCCATATCTCGACCACGAAGATCAGCCATTTGACCCTCATAAGATTGGTTACCCAGAAACTTTTTGGGTTCTTCTAACAATCTTCTGGGGCTAGAGCTATAAGGAGCTTTATTAAGGTAGATTATTTTTGTGTCCATTCTCTCTAACTTAAAGACCAAGCGCCAACCCTCGCCATATACCTCTTGAGTTTTTTGTCCATCGAGGAACTCCCTAGTATAACCTCCAGCCTTAAGGTATGTTTCTTTTCTAATGGCAAAACAGCCATCTGTGACTGGTCTCATAAAATCCCAAAAGATCTGCTCTGTGAACAAAAACCTCTTGCCTTTGACATTTAGCCAATCAATTGTTTCGGGATTGAAGAATATGGTACCTATTTCTTCCAGATACCTTTGGGCTAGGTTTGGAACTCTTACCCAAAAGTCGTGGTGAAAACAACCAGCGTTAGAAATAACATCTGCGCCTTCCTTTTTAAAAGTTTTTAATATTTCATATACCCATTTAGGATGAAAAGTAATGTCAGCATCCCCACTCGCCAAAAACTCACTGGTTATTTTTTGGTTCTTTATCACAAAATTATAGCCGGCGATGCGGGCAGCAATGACTCCCTTGCTGGGTTCTCTAATCAAATGGATTTCCGGCTTCGCATTCGTTTTCTGGAGATTCTTTACGATATTCGCTGTCTTGTCAGAGCTTCCGTTGTCAACAACAACAATTTGAAAGCAGTTTTTATTTAAAGGATTTCCTTCTTGATCAAACTGTCCGATTAGGCTTTCCAGAGTTGTGCTGATATTTTCTTCTTCATTGTAGGCAGGAATAATGATTGAAAGTTGTGGATTATTCATAAAATACTTTCCAGGCCTCTCTTTTTGTCAGTGATAAAAAAGAAGATATTTTGCGTGTTCCCCTTTCAATCTCAAGCACTTCCGTCTGGTGGCCGTTTTCATCTACCCTTACGATTCGGCTGTTATTGGAGTCTCCAATCAAATAGTGACCGTTTTCTAACTCCAGGCAATCCTGAATCCAATTGTAGTCATTTTCAAAGGCTTTCTTTATCGCAAAACTATGATCCAATAACAAAACCCTATTATTTCTGGTATCGGAAACCAAAAAGCCTTCCTTCCTTTGTCTTGCATGATGGGGTGATTTCAGCCCTTCTAGAAGTATTCTGCTAGAGCCGTTTTGTTTATCAATCTCAATTAATGTTCCCTGATGAAACAGTGTTGCTAAAATCTTATCAGTTCGATAATTGAGGCTACTATTGACGTGGGTGGTGTGTTCGGGCGTGCTGGTGCCAACCTCTTGATAGTTTGCTTGCCGATCAATGACCCTTTTTTCTCCATTAGGTTTTAGATCATAACCATGTTCTGTTGCCAGCCAGCTCCAAATTAACCTCTCGGTGTTATCAAAACTGACCTCAAGTAATCCGTCTACGCCTGTTGAGGTTGCTAACAAATTTCCCTCCAGGTTTCTAGAAAGAGTGTGAAGATCGTTAAAGAGGGTGTTACCCAAAGTAGCAATGATTTTTCCACCAACGATTTTTTGAATCCATTTATTACTGCCGACAAAAAGACATTCCTTTTGGGGGTGGTAATACATACCGGTAGCAACAGGGCTTTCTATCTCGGCTAGAAAGCCAAAATCCAATCTTTGGGGATCAATAAGATTGATTGAGCCGCCCAAATCCTTACTAGTAACAAGGGTTGTTTCTTCTTCAGATCTTCCTAAAAACCTTTGGTGAGCCGGGTCTCTTTTTTCCCATTGAACTTCAAGCTTGGCCAGGGATCCAGGATTGGTGGCAAAAAAACTGACCACAATAAGTGGATAGTCCTCCGGTAAATGGCCCAGATAATCAATGTTCTTCCTTGTTAATTTTGGGATGTTTGTTTTAGCGAATCCCATATTGCTTTTGTATCTGATCCAGCTTAGTAATCGTTTGTTCATGAAGTAGGTTGGTGTTCCACCCATGTTTATAGAAAAAACCGCTCTTCCAAAAAAGATGAAATAGTCTTAGGCAGTGGAATCTATAGATTTCTTGGTTGTTCATTGGATAGGCTTCGGTACAGCCTTTTTCAAAACCTTTCATAAAGCCCACACCAATCTCACCTTTCTCATTAATGTGATAGATCGAAGATACATCATAAAGAAAGTCTCCACCAATTATTCCTGATGGATCAATAAAAGCCAAGAATTTTATTGTGGGTTTTATTTGCATTAGACCATTAGGAATATCCCCGTGGAGTAAACAAGGTTTTAGAATTTCAAGCTTTTGATTCACGATGGTCAACCGGTAAATAGCCTTGAGCTGTTCTGAGGTGAAGAGATTTTCTACGTTTTTATAGCCGGCATTTTCTTCAAAGAAGGATTTTAAGGCTTCAAGCCATGACTTTTGGCTCCAGTTTAGCCCGCCTATGTCTAAGGGTCTGCCAAATCCGTTTACTGCGATGTTGTGAACCTTCTTAAGCTCTTTGGCGTAAATATAACCTCCTTTGGTAGCGGTCTCATCATTGATATGATCCTGAAAAGATTGAACGCCCTCCACCTCCTCCATGATAAAAAATTGATAAGGAATCAAATCTTCTGATAGATCAAAATTGATTATCTTTGGCACAGGGAGAGCGTTTGTTGAAAGTGCTCGATAGAAGAATATTTCAGAGGTAGCGTCTTTGTTAGTGGTAATCTTGAGTAAATAAGAAGAACTTTTATTTTTAAATTTTATCAAGACGGAGTTTATACCGCCGTCGATCAGCTTAATTTTTTCTGGAATCAACGAATACTTTTCAGCAATTTGCAGAAAGTAGGCCCCAAGATTTTCTCGGAGATTGTAAAACCTCTCCGTTTGATTGGGGGATAAAATTCTTACATTGTGGTTTAGAAAATCAAATTTCATTTTTTCTTTCTAAGGTTATTCAATATCCTTATTAAGTCGGTATGCCGTTTGATAATCGTAACGTCTGGAATTTTGTTCTTAATAATTTTGTTATTGCCCTTGGAGTAGAGTATTGGTAGGATGCCAGCTACTTTAGCCCCCAGAATATCTTCGTCAAAGGAGTCGCCAACATATACGGCTTCGTTATGAGTAATGCCGAGCATTTTTAAGGTTGCCTCAAAAGGTTGTGGGTTAGGTTTGTCTTTACCAATCAGATCAGAGGAAACAAGAAGATCAATTTTATCCAAGAGTCTCAACTTTTCTAACTTTTTCATCCGTTCCAAAAAAGAACCATTGGAAAGTATTGCTATTTTGTAGTTATTTTTCCTAAGGAAAGCGAGTACCCTAAGAATGCCCGGTTCTAACTCTATATGTCCAAGAATATAATCTTGTAGAGTTTGATAACAGGTAAAGACTAAAGCTGGGTTAGGTTCTACTTTCAGGTTGTTGAAGGTTTCGTACCAGATTAAAAATCCAAATTGGTGAAGAGTAAGGTTTTTCGGTTGCAAAAGCGAGTCAGTCGCCCTACGATTTGCCTTCAAGAACTTATCCAATGTAATTCCGCCTAACCGTTTTTTAGTTTTGGTGAAAACGGATGCTAAGCCCTCTGTAATATGTTTATTGCTTGATATGATTGTATCGTCCAAATCGAAGATTACAGCTTTAATCATAGGTTTACCATTTGGCACTGGTAATTTTGTGCCATAATTCAAATCTTGAAATGAGCCTAGACCAAGTTGAAAAGCCATGTTGCCTTGTTGCAATGAGAAGAGAGGCTGTCAGTCCTTTAAGAGGTAGAAAAAGAATAGAGGACAGAGATTTTTTAAAAGCTTTCATAAAATTATTGGTCATAAAATTTTTATAAGCATATCTGAGATAAAGATCACCCAAGGCTTCGTTATAATCCATGCCAATTTTTTCCTTAGTATCAGGAAAGGTTTGATAAAATTTTTTGTAAATTTCCACGTGCAGGGGGAATGCGTTTTCGTAAGATTCTCCGATTAAACTTTGATCATGCAGTCTATACTCCAGAAGAATATCAGAAACACAGCCCAATTTATAAAATCTGCTAAGCCTCAGCCAGAGATCATAATCTTCTGAGCCTATCAGTTCCCTTGATTCATCTAAAAGACCCACCCTTTCAAGACATTCGTGTCTGACTAAAACGCTAGAATTAACAATAAAATTGCTCCAAAAAAGATCTTTGAAAACGAACCCTTGCACATCACAGACTAGGTTTCTTCTTTTAACCTTTTTGCCTTCATTATCTATCGAAAAACATTCAGCATTGGTATGGCTAAAACCTATTGATTGGTCTTTATCCATGTAATCGACTTGCAGTTTGAGCTTTTGGGGTTTCCACAAATCGTCGGCATCTAAAAAGGCAATGTATTTTCCCATGGAATTCTTGATGGCAACATTCCGAGCAGACGCCGGGCCTCCGTTATTTTTTCTAAAGAATCTAATTTTAGATTCATATTTCTTAAGAATGGAGGGAGTCTGGTCAACTGATCCGTCGTCCACGACCAAAACTTCGTAATCATTAAATTCCTGGGAAAAGATACTCTGCAAGGCATCTTCGATAAAAGAAGAAGCGTTATAAGCCGGTATGGCAATACTTACTTTAGGCATTGGGACAATCCTAGCTTCAGCTTAGCTAAAGATTTGGTAATCTTCCGCCGCTACTTTTTGGAAAAGTGGTTTTGGTTTGATAGAAGTGTTAATCTTACGAATCAATGACTTAAGCCTTTCTAGATCTTGGGCTTTTTTGGGCCACTCTTGTGGTTGAGGAAGACCAAGTTGTTTAAACAGCTCAGATGAAGCCTCAGGCATTAAGGGAAGCATCAGGTATCCTAGGCTTAAGATAATGAAATGAAGTTGACTAAGAGTTTCCTTAAATTTTTCCGTGTTTTCTTTTTTTAAGATCCACACTTTTTGTTTGTCAAAATACTTATTGCCAAATCTAGAAAGGCTTAATAAGCTTGCTAAATAATTTCTGAACTCGCAGTTTTGTAAGTTTTTTTCAGATTGGTAAAATGCTTTTTGCACGCGGCTGGCTACTTCTTTTTTAATCTGGTAATTTGCCATTTTTAAAATCTTTCCTTGGTAACCAATAGACAAAGTTCGATGAATAAAATTGCCTAAATTTCCAACCAAAATGCCATTGATCTTTTCTTCAAAATCATGCCAGTTGAAGCTGGTATCTTTTATCTCCGGCATGATGAAAGTTAAATAAAATCTCACGCGGTCATTACCAAAATGTTCTACCATTTTTCTAATTTCAATGGTAACGCCTCGACTCTTGGAAAACTTTTGGTTATCTAGAGAAAGAAAACGGTTGATACTGGGTAAATCCGGCAGATGGATCTTTTCATCGTAAGAAATAAGCTGCCCCGGCCAAAAGATAGTATGAAAAACCAAGTTATCCTTACCCATAAAGTAATAATGCTTGAGGTTGTCTCCGTACCAGAACTTTTTCCAGCTCTTTCGTTTCTCTTTTCCCCAAAGAATGGAGGCAGATAAATAACCGGTTACGGCGTCAAACCAGACATAAAATCTTTTGTTTTGGATGTTTTCAATCAACTGGTCTTTAGGAATCTTCTCAACCGGCAGGGGAACCCCCCAGTTCATATCGCGAGTGATGGCTCGTGGCCTTAACCCTTCTTTAAGCCATCCCCAGGTTTCTTTGGAGACCCATTCCTTCCAAAGTTTTTCTTTTGTCCTAACGTATTTTTTAATTTTAGGTTCCAGTTTTGGCCAATCTACAAAATAATGCTGGCTTTCTTTTAACTCAACTGGTTCGCCCCCAAGATTACTTTTAGCGTCAATGAGCTCTCCTTGATTGATCAGTTTTACGCAGTTATCGCATTGATCAGCTCGTGCCTCATTAAATTTACAATAGGAGCAGGTTCCAACCACATAGCGATCCGGCAAAAACCTTTTTTCTTTTTGGGAGTAGTATTGTTTTGATTCATCAATGAGAATATAACCCTTTTTTAGCATTCTTAAGAATAATTCCTGAGTAACCTTAATATGATTGGGGTGGTCGGTACGGGTGTAAAGATCGTAAGTTAAATGCAGAATGTCTTTAAAAAGGTGAACATCTTGAGAGTGATACTCCTCAGCTATTTCTTTTGGGGTAACGCCTCTTTTGTCGGCTTCAATCGTGATTGGCGTTCCGAAGCAATCAGAGCCTGATACCATTAAAACCTCGTTACCCATTAAACGATTGTAGCGGGCGCAAATATCAGCAGGGAGAAGATAACCAGCCAGATGGCCAATATGCAGTTCGCCGTTAACGTACGGCCAGGCTACGCCAATGAATACTCTTTTTTTCATAGCGATTGTATTATACAGCAGATTAAAGCGGGTTTGGGGAAATGATTTCGTTTGTAGTGTAATTTGTAAGCTTGCCTTGCCAGTGGAAGCTTAATATATGCAATGATAGCAATAAATTTGAATTTCTTCAGAGAATCTGCTATAAATATGTAAAATAAGCAAAGCTTGCGCTCGCAAAGCTCGCTAAAACTAAACAAAGAAAGGAGTCAAAACAATGGCAACAGCATTGGCACCAGCCAAAGTATGGCAGGGATTAAAAAGCGGGAATATCGCCCTGGGACGGGCGCTGGAAAATGATTTGAGCACGGATTTACCAGTTGAGAAAGCTGTCTGGAGGCAAGCGGCCCAAGCCCATGCGGCCTTTTGGCATGAATGGGCTAGTTGGCGACATGCGCTTCCTGGAGCACCGGGCGGGTCATTTCATGACATTGTCCGGATGTTTCACTTTGAAGAACAATTGGTGAGTTTAATGTCGTTAGAGCCCGGGGATGTGGTGGTTGATCTTGGTTGTGGGGCTGCTTGGATGGCTCAATTTATGCCCAGGACGATCGTAAGCTATATAGGAGTAGATTCTCATCCAGTAACTGTGGCTAGCGCCAGGGAAGAACTGAAACGCCTGGGGTTAACAGGCTCAGTCATAGAGTATGACCTATTCCAGGGTTTGCCCCAGTCAGTCCTAGAGATTGTCTCAAAGGCAAAGCGGACAAGAATCTTGGCTCGGTGGTCTTTTTATTTGCCAATGGAGTCAATTGCCAAAATTGTCAAGCAGGCTTTTGAGGCCGGCGCCTACGATTTGACAGTGGATCAGCTGACTGCCGGAAAATTTAACCCAGCCACGCTTTTGATTCACTTCATACCATTTTTGGTTGCAGGCTTTGTTCGTGGGGAACTTTCGGGAACTCAAATTATTCAAGCTCTTAAAGCTCTGACAAAAATGATTCCCTTTGGTTTAAAACTAAAAAAGCTCTTCCCGCTTTGGTCATCCAACCAAATTACAAAAGTGCTTGACGGTTTAGGTTGTGAAGTAAAAGTTTTAGAGAGACCTCTTTGGGGACAAACAACTTTTTTGAATGTAACACTCAAGCTACCCAAATCCTAAGCGTGGGATTATGCATAGTCAATCCAGTAATTTGACAAATGCACCCACGCTCTTTTTTCTTGTAAACTTACGGCTTTGTGCTAAATTATATTAAAGGATAAATTTGATATGATGATCAGCCCAATAGACCTCATTCTTTTTTTAGTTTCCCTTTTAAGCCTACCCATTCCCCTTTTGATCTATCTTCGTGATCGCAAGAATCCAGCGAACATCTCTTTTGCCCTTTTTGCTCTGGGCGGTTCTTTGTGGGCTTTTGATATCGCCATGTTTAGAACATCGACAGGCATTGAGTGGGCTTGGTTTTGGGATAAAGCAATTTATATTGTTGGCAACCTGCCGGCAGCGGCTTTTTTGTACTTTTCTTTTATGTTTCCAAGGCCAGAGAAGCCGCTCACTCTACTCACAAAAATTGGAATAATTCTGCCGGCTCTGGTTTTTTCTTATTTCACCCTTTTCACCAAAGGACTTTTTATCAAAGATATCACTTTAACCTCTGATGGAAATCATGCTACCTTGGGTCCAATCTATTTGGTTTGGATGATCTGGTTTGGAATTTTTATGGCTCTGGCGCTTCTCAATCTGATTGGCAAGTACAAAATAACAACCGGAGTTGCCCGAACGCAGCTTAAATTTATATTCTTCTCCTTGATTTTTCCAATGACTTGCGCTTTCCCTTTTAACTTAATTCTGCCCTTTTTTGGGGAATATCGACTTATTTGGATTGGTCCCCTTTCCATTCTGGGCATGGTGGCTATTATTTTTTATGCCATTATTAGGCATCGTTTCATGGATATCCGTTTGGCCCTTCGCGCCGGTTTGGTCAGATTGATCTTGATTTTGGTAATGGTGGGGGTATTTGTGGGCATTACCGAGTTTTTGCGATTAACCTTAGGTGTTACGAACTGGCAAAAGGGGATTCTGACCGCCTTTATTTTTGGTCTTTTTACGGCCATTTTTTATGAACCAATCTTAAAAGGAATCAGAGTAGTCACTGATAGGGTTTTGTTTCAACGGGAATATTCTGCCGAAGAACTTCTTAGAGAGTTAAGTAAAATAATGTCTAAAAGTTTGGATCTGGAAGGATTACTTAATAATATCAAACAAACATTACTTAAAGTGATGCGGATTTCCTCGGTTGGTTTTGTTTTGAAGGGAAATTCAAAGAGCAAAGATAATCTGTTAGTAGAACAACTGCAAATTAATCCTAGGATTTTGGTTTCTGACGAATTAAAAAAGGAGATGAGCGAAAAACCCCAGAATTTTGATTCACCAAAGTTAGAGAAGGTCATTGAAAAAATGGAGGAAATTAAAGCCGCGGTTGTGGTCCCTTTGCCGTCTTCCGAAGGCATTGAGGGAATGATGATTTTGGGAGAAAAGAAGGGCGGGGATGCCTTTAATTCTTCGGATATTGCCACCCTGGAAACCTTGATGTATCAGGCTGGGATTGCCATTGAAAATGCCAGCCTCTTTGCTCAAATTTCCGAGTTTAACAAAAAACTAAAAACCGAGATTGATAAAGCCACCAAAGATTTATCTGAAAAAAATCAAAACCTGACCGTTCTTCGCCGACTTGATGAAATCATCATTAACACTTTGGATTTGGATGAAATCTGTCAAAAGATTGTGGATACCATTGCCTGGGAAGCCGGCTTTTTGGGCGGATTTCTGGCTTTATTTGACGACCAAGGAGAAAAGATGGTGGTTAAAGCTTTTTCACAAACTCCAGCCTTCAAAACAATATTCAAAAGTTTATCAGTGCCGTTTAACAGTCTGGTTCTTAATTTTCATGAAGATGCTGCCAGCGGAATTGCCAAGGCTCTGAAGGAAAGACAGCCAATTGCCGTTGATAGCTTTGTTAATCTCTTTTCTTCGTCATTAACAACTGATTTAGCCAATCAACTGCAAAAACAATCTAAGATTAAAAACCTTGTCATTTATCCTCTTTCTTCCAAAGGCAAACTTTTGGGCGCGGTTATTTTTGCTTTGCATAAACCCTTTGAAAATTTGACTCCAGGAGAGCTTAATACTTTGACGGTTTTTACGGATGAAGCTGGAATTGCCATTGAAAACGCCAAACTTTATCAAGATCTAAAAGTTGCCAATGAACATCTTCTGGAGCTGGATAAGATGAAAGACGAGTTGGTTTCGGTTGCCTCGCATGAACTAAGAACGCCAATGACTTCGATTAAAAGCTATCTGTGGATGATTATTAATAAAAAGGCAACTCTGACCGAGGAGAAAAAGAGTGAGTATTTGAGTAGAGTTTATGAATCAAGCGAGAGAATGATTAAACTGGTTGAGGATATGCTGACCGTCTCTAAGATTGAAGGTGGCAAAATAGAGATACACTTAGCCTCTGCGAACCTTAAGGATTTAATTGAGCAGGTTGTCAAAGATATGCTAGTTCAGTCCCAAGCCAAAGGAGTAGATTTAACCTTTTTGAAATCTCCTCAAAAACTTCCACCAGTTTTGATGGACACTGACCGAACACGGGAAATTTTAGTTAATCTTACCGGAAACGCTCTAAAATATACCCCTAATCAGGGGAGAGTTGAAATTTCTGTTAAGGAGCAAAAAGACGGGGTAAAAGTAAGTATTCATGACAGCGGTAAGGGAATTGCCAAAGAGGATATACCTCGATTATTCCAGAAATTTGGCAGATTAGAAGGTTCTTTTGTTTCTTCGGCAGAGGCTGGAGGAACGGGTTTGGGTCTTTATATCACCAAAGGTTTAGTTGAATTGCAAGGAGGCAAGATTTGGGCGGAGAGTGAAAAAGGCCAAGGTTCAACCTTCAATTTTATTCTCAAGAAGGGTTAGGCGATCATTTTTTACATTGCTATTTAACCGATTCTAGCCATCTTTGTTTATAGTCGTAGTATTTGGGGTTACGCTGGATTAATCCATCGAACAATTTTTCGATCTTTCATTTTAAATCTTGCATTCGAACGGTAGGTTATTTAATTGGTAGGGTGACGATAGTACGATTATGAATATAAAGTTGACTGGCTAGTGCTTGAACAATTTCTTTTTTCTCCTGCGCTGACCCGTTATTTAAGGCATGCTTAGCATATTCTAAAAAGGTCATCGTTTTATCATCCGGATCAATGCTTTGTTGTAGCAGTACTTGATTCCGAATATCCTTGTACCCCTCCATTGACCGCTTTAATCGCTCTGAAAAGTTTAGCGCGTGTATCTGCATTGGTTTTGCCGAGTCAATATATTTGATAATTGCTTTGATTAAATCTTCTTCGCTGACATAAGGCTCCGGACAATCATAATCAATTTTCCTAGTGCAGTGATAATAGATGTGATGCCGTGGAATTCCGGATTTCCTCATTCTATATTTTTCTTCCCCAATAACGCTAGCCTGACAAAAAGCACATCTAAAGAAACCCTTAAAGTCAAACTTTTTAGCACCCCATTTTGATTTTGGTGCAACCTTAAGTTGTTTGTGCACTTCGTCAAATAATTCCTTAGTAACCAACGGTTTGTGTTGTCCTTTATACCACTTGCCGTTACCGATTGGATATTCAAATTCTCCGTAGTAAAAGGGGTTTTTCAGCATCAGATAAACCTGACTTAAAGTAGCTTTTTTACCGCTTCGGGTAGTAAATCCAACCTCGTCCAACCAACGCTTAATTGTTCTGCCACTATCGCCATTTTTAGCTACTTTCTCAAACATTTCCGTAACCAAATGGCCTCTATCAGGATCAACAACAATATCTTTAATTCCGGCCATGGCCCGGTTCCAGTATCCTAAAGGAGGCATCCCCGGCCGCCAGCCCATTTCGCATTTTGCCCGGATACCTCGTTTGACATTCAATCCCTTCTGATCATTTTCCAATTTAGCCTGAGAACAAAGGATCATCAATAAAAACTTTTCATTGGGGTTATTTGAAAACATTTGAGAAAACGTCTTAATTTGCAGAAGTTTTCCCTGATCCATCAAATCTACCAGGTTTCCCAGATCTCCGGCATTTCTGCTCAACCGGTCTGGCGCCCAAGTCAAAATTCCATTGAACCTTTTTTCCCTAATGTCGCTAAGAAGTTTCATAAACATTGGACGTTGTCCTGAATCTTTTGCAGAGTGGCTTTCCTGAAGTATTCCTTTGACAGTTAGCCCATCTCTTGTCGCCAAAGCGCCCATTTCCTTTATCTGACTGTCAATACTCATTGCTTGACGCTCGTCACTCTCTGAAGATTTTCGCGCGTAAAGGCAATATTCTATTTTTGGATTCTCGCTATTTATAGGAATAGTACTCATATCAGGGGCATAAGGTACCGCAAAGGCAGCGGAAGTCTAGAGCCGAAATACGTCCAGAACACTAGGAGATGTTAATAGAAGTCTTTAATACTTTGGTAATTTTCTCTAAAACTCCCAAAGAGGGAGCATTTCTGCCCTGTTCAATATACCCCATATACGCTCGACTGATGCCTACTTTGTCTGCTAACTCCTCTTGAGTTAGCCCTATTTCCTTGCGTCTTTTTTGAATCTTCCTACCCAAAAGCCTTGGCAGCCTCGCGTTTTTTCGCATAGTCTAATTGTCAAAATTACCAAGCTGACAATCCACTAAGTGAGAGTTATCATTTAGCTTCAAAAACTACTCCTTTTTATGCTAAGCTACAGTTAGAGTGACTAACATGGTTAGCAATAGCGATAAATATGCCATCATTAGCGTGGTAGGAATACACGCAAATGAAGGAATAGGCCATATATTCACAAGAAAAATTAGGGAAGCAAGGGAGTCTGGGAAAACGTATTGGGCTTACCGATCAAGCCTCGCTGACCCAAAAACAGTTCAGGAATTCGGATTAATGGCAGAAAAGGAAAAGAGTGCTGCAGCTTGTTTGTTCATAGAAGCATCTAGCCCCAGAGCCACTAAACCCACAAAAGGAAACGAAAAAGCGTTACTCTTTTCATTAAATAAGGAAGCGTGGAATAAAATTCCTGATGAAAATCTCATTACCGGTTCAAGCAGTAGCTCCTTTGCCCTGGTCTTGGACAAAATTGATTTGATAGATGGGACATCTATTGATCTTTGGGAATATAGTCAAAAAGATAATCCTGAAAAGGCAGTACGGATAATGTTAGGTAATTCAACTATCTGTTGTCTAAAACATCCTACCGGGAATGGTCAGCCAAAAATGAAATCTCGTTATCGAAAGATTTTGGCTATAGGTAGATTGGCTCAGCCTTATGGAATTTGGCTTAAATATTAAAACTTCATATTCATTATATCGCCAAACAGTGGTCCCGACGTAACATCATAATCGTCATCTACACCTCTATGCCTTCGCCTATGACCAGATTCAAGGGAAAAATGGCCCGGGGTAGGACAATCACCCTCGATTATCTTTAGCATCATAAGCGTAAAAGCATCAACAAGATCGTCGTGTTTTTCACTGCCAAAATGGACAATCTGATTAATCAGTTCTTCGGCTCCATGTTTGGGAAACAGCACCTTTTTTGCACTAACGTAAGGTGAAATCACGCTTAATCTAGACCGTTTATCTGAATGACCAATGACGACTGCTTCACTAAATAAACCCTCAACAGAAAGTTGCTGAGAAAGAGCCAGTTGATAGGATACACTTTCAATATATATTTGAGAACGTCTTTTGAACTGGAGAAAAAGGATACTTTCTAAACGCTTTAATTCATTTATAGTCTCCGGGAACGACAAATGTTTATTAACTACTTGGGGTAATAAATAAACTTTCAGTTCCTTGCCAAAACCAGTCGCGTAAGCCGGTACAAAGGCCGTAAAATCAGCGTTGTCTTTTGAGGAAATTGCCAAGTCTGTACCTATGGGAATTAACCGAGCCGGATAGTATGCTAAATCCGGGAGTTCCTCGTAGTATTGAATGTCATCCCTGTGAATAATCGTGTTTCTATTGGATACGATCTTCAACAGAAATTCTCTGCACCAAGCATCTTCATCGGCAATTTTGCTTTTGAGAGCCTCAATTTCTGACTGACTGGGAAATCTAGCTGACCATAGAATTTGATGTTCATCGTCAATCAGGGGATACTCCCGATAAATTCCCCGCATTTTTCTACTTAAAATTACTTGTTTTAATCGCATCATTAATGAATCTTCATGAAGCATGTTACCGACAAAAACATACTTGGTTTTCTCGTCTCCAATGGGAATAACTTCACTGGTCAGCCATGACCAAAGATTGTCACGATTTTCTTTGGTCTTTACTAATTCCAAATCTTCAACATCATCAGCAATGACAAGATCTGGTCGGGATTCTTTATGACGCAGGCCACGAATACCTTCATTCGATGAAATAGCGGTTATTCGTGTACCATATTGCGGGATTACTAAAGAGTTGGCTCTCCATTCATCGGCCTCCTCGCTAAAAGGTCCGTAGTCAGAAATCAATAAATCAGCATGCTCAAGCTCCTGCCTGATGTTAGTCAGCATTTGCCTACATAATTCCTGCGTTTGGCTAATAAGCAGAATATATTTTTTGCGTGGCTTGCCAATCATTGACCAGAGAACATAAGCCAATGACGCAATTGTTGACTTGCCAGATCCGCGAAAAGCAATAAAGGCCACTGTTTGTATAGATTCATCTTGGAGCAAATGAAAAATTTCTTTTTGAAAATCAGCCGTAGTGTAGGTGATATAACGAGGGAGATAGATATGAAAAAACCAATAAAAATCCTCTCCTGCTAGAGCCTTTCGAAAGTTTTGATCTTTAATGATCCGTTCAGCTAGTCGGTTGTCTTGGTTTATCATGTTTTTCATCGTTTCCTACCTCTCCGGTTGAAATAAGCGAACCCATGGTTAGGGCCCTTTTAAGCATTGCCTGTTGTTCGGGCGTTAACTTCTCATCTGTTATTTTGGTATTTGTCGTTACCTCAACTTTTGTGGCATAGGTTGAATGATGGTTTTTTAACCAAAAGATAATGGCCGTCATATTCTTATCTTTAATAAGCGACAAAAGCAAAGATTCCGCCATTTCATTGATGAGTTGAGTTCCTTCAGCCAGAGCAGCGTCCGCTTCTTTGACAAATACCTGGCTTTGTTTACGCCAACGATAATAAGAGGCCCGACCAATGCCAGATTTTTCGCAAGCAACTTGGACTATTGGCGTTTTCCTAAATTGCTCTAGTAACAATTTTTTCTCTTTCTTTTGGCGTCGAGTAACGGTGTTATTCATAAGATTAATTTAGCCTCTCTTTTGGTTAATTTTTCCCAGCGCTTTTTGATAACTTCTGTATATACTGCTGATTTTTCCATCACAAAGCACCGTCTTTTCATCTTTTCTGCCGCAATTAAGGTGCTTCCACTGCCTCCAAAAGGTTCAATGATCAGGTCGTTTCTTTTGGTGAGTACTTTTATGTACGGAATCAGGATCTCTATTGGTTTTGTGCCAAAGACGACTCCCTGCCCGGAATGTTTCTCATCAGAAGCATTAAACTCGATGAAATCCGTGGGCTGGATTTTCTTTCCATGCTTATATCCTTCCCAGTATGGTTTACCGCCAATGGCATATAAGGCGGTTTCATATTCTTCTTGCAAACCATCCGGTTCGGCCTCTAAATTAAATTCAATATTAGCGCTTGGAGCCACACCTACCATAGCAATATCGTGCTTATTGAAGAATTTATACTTGGCTGAAAATCCCTGAACTCTGTTGGGTAAATGCCAAACGATCATGTTTTTGACCTTCCAATACTTTTCCATTTCGCCCCAGATGGTTCTAATATTTTTCCAATTTTCAAAGACGATGATATTAAAATGTTCTTCGTGGATTTTTTGGATATTTGCCATCCATTTTTGGGTAAAATCCGGCGGCAAGACATCGGTTTCTAAATATCTGCGATCTCGTTTGGCTCCAAAGCCTTCCACCGCTTTACCGTGCTTCTTCTTGCCATGCAGGTAATCCAACATGTACGGTGGATCTGTAAAACACATATCGGCCTTTTTGCCGGCCATCAGCTTCAAGACATCAGCCTCTATAGTTGAGTCGCCACACATCAAACGGTTGTTACCTAAAGCGTAAACATCACCCTTTTTCACATTTATCTTGGCAATGCCAAGTTTCTGCAGTTCCTTTTGCAGATCAAACTGCTCCGGAGTATCCTCCATGTCAAAAACCTCATCTAATTCCTCGCTGGAAAAACCAACATCCGCAAGGAACGCTTCATTAAAATTGGCCAACAAATCCCAGTCAAATTCTCCGGTGTTTTTATTTAAACGAAGGTTTAATTCTTTCTCTTTTTCAAGGTTAGGAATGTTTACAAATACCACTGGAGCCTCTTTTATCCCCATATCTCTGGCCACCTTGAGCCTAAAGTGACCTCCGATGACAACATTTTTTCTGTTTGGAGCGCTGTTAACAACAATCGGATCAACAAATCCAAAACGTTTCAGGCTTTCTTTTAAATCCGCAATCGCCTTTTCACTCCATTTTCTGGGATTATAAGGAGCGGGATTTAGCTCCTTTATTTTTATATATTGAATTTTTAGATTTTCAGTTGTTTTTTTCATATTTAAATATCCCAAATAAAAAAGCGGAGCCTAAATAAATACGCGTTTCACTTTTCATTTACCCCAAAACGGCTTTCCAATTAATGGTGCTCCGTAAAGTGCTCCGTGTATGTATTCAGACCCCGCTTGGGTCTTTACATTTATTTTCTTAAAACTACTTATTTTAAGTTAACAAGAATTCGCTCTAGTGTCAAGAGCCAATAGCCCTGTTATTAAAGGCATTTTTGATGTAAGATGATTTTATCAAAGATAGCAATTGTTAATTAGAATGTAAGTTAGCAATTAGCTTAAAATAAGGTGTCACTAATAGACAATAAAAATCAAACTCTGCAAGATGCGCTAAAAAACGCTTTAGTAACAGCTGACCGAATTGATATCGCGGTCGGATTTTTTTATTTTTCCGGCTTTGAGGCGCTAGCTGACGAGTTAAAAGATAAAAAGATACGTATCTTAGTCGGCCTTGAAGTTGACCCAAGACTTGTTTCAGAGATTTCTCAAAAAGCAAAAGACGGCGATGTTGATTTGTCTAAGTATCAAACCAGAGATTCAATTAATTCCAGAACAGTTAAGAAATTAAATTATGTTGATGCCTTTGTGGGTTTTATGAATGATAGCGACGTATTTGATTCGGATAGAGCCAACGAGCTTTATGAACTTTATACTCAAAAAATAAATGACGGTTCGCTTGAGATCAGAAAAACAGTTGACGATTATCATGGCAAGTTTTATCTAGTCCACAATAAAAAAGAAGCCTCTCAAAGTGGTGACTTTCCGGGTACGGTATTTTTTGGCTCAAGTAACTTATCTTACAGAGGATTAAGCGGACAAGGAGAACTGAACCGCTCCAGCAGGGAAAAGAATGAATTTGAAGAGTTCGTTGGTCAGTTTGAGGAGATGTGGGGCGACTCAAAATCTATTTCAATAGCTGACGCCAATACTAAAGGGGAATTTATCCAGGCAATTAAACCTCGTATTTGGAAGTACAGCACACCTCTTCCTTACCACATATATATTCGAGTGCTGCACGAATTATTCCAGCAACAGGAAATCAACACTCTTAAAACTCCCAAGGCTATTACCAATGGCCTTTACATTGACCTGGAATATCAGATTGATGCCATAAAGATGGTCATCGATAAACTAAATAAATATGACGGCGCGATTCTTGCTGACGTTGTAGGCCTGGGCAAAAGCATTGTTGCTTCAGCTGTAGTCAGGAATATGGATGTAAAGACGGTAATAATTGCTCCCCCTCACCTTATGTCTCAGTGGGAAGAATATAAGGAACAATTTGGGATTCGCGGATCAAAAGTATTTAGCTCAGGAAAGATTCAAGAAGTCTATGACCGATATCACGAAGCACGTGAACCAATACTGCTCATTCTTGATGAAGCACACAGATACCGTAACGAGGATACCAATGATTACAAACTTCTACACCAGGTTTGTCGCAGCCATCCGGAAAACAAAGTACTTCTATTAACAGCCACACCGTTTAACAACGACCCAAAAGATGTTTTTGCCCTTATCAAGCTCTTCCAGACTCCAGGGCAATCAACAATCCGCTCGGTTGATAACTTGAGTCTGCGTTACCGAGATTTAATCCAACGCTACAAGAAATTACGCCGGGACATGAACGAAGGCGCCGAACAAGAAGCAGTTGATAAGGAAACCTCAGAAATCGCAGCCGAGCAACGAAGATTAATCGAAACAATCATAATTAGAAGGTCCCGCCTTGACCTTAATTACATCACTCGCTACCGAGAAGATTTACAGCGTCAGAATATTTCCTTTGCTGAAGTCAGAGGTCCTGATCCCCTTGAATACGATCTAGGAGAGCTTTTTGAGCCATACATAAAGACTCTGGATCTAATCATCAAGCCAGATAATGAAGGTTTTATCGGAGCTCGGTACAAACCAACCTCAGAAACATACATGAATGACGAAAGCCGTAAAAAGTTTATCGAAAAATACAAAAGTGAATTTGATGATATTGAAGATCTTCGAGTTGCCCAATCAAACTTGGCAAAGTTTATGAGAAGGCTTTTGGTTATGCGCTTTGAGAGTTCAAAGGATGCCTTCCGTTCTACCCTTGAAAAGATGATTGAATCGAACAAACTCATTGAACATTGGTGGGATGAACTGGGAATTGTACCGATTATGAAAAAAGGACAACTTCCTGACCCGCAAGACTATGATGCTGAAGATGGTGAAGACGATTCACTTGCCGACGAATTAGAACTATTGCGAAATAAAAAAGGGTTCTTGGAAATCAGTAAAGATATGCTGAACCCTCAATTTATCGAAGATGTCCGGCATGATACAGAACTTTTACAGTCAATTCATAATGATTGGTATTCAAATCCCCAATATGCTGACCTAGACCCAAAATTAGACAATGTTATTGAGAAAATTAGAGAATTATTGTCTAAAAACAAAGATAGAAAAATTGTTATTTTCTCTAGCTATAAAGACACCGTCGACTATCTGCACAAGATGATGGTTGACCGTGGATTTAATCGCGTCATCAAATATTCAGCCTCAGAGGGAACCGACACATATAAAAAGATAATTCGTCAAAACTTTGATGCTTCAATTCTAGACGCACAACAAACAGATGACTTTGACGTTCTAATAGCTACAGACGCATTAAGTGAAGGATTTAATCTTCATAGAGCTGGAATTGTTATTAACTACGACATTCCTTATAACCCCACCAGAGTTATCCAAAGAGTCGGGCGTATCAATCGTATCAATAAGAGGGTTTTCGAATTCTTAAATATCTATAATTGTTTCCCAACGGCAATCGGGGAAGAAGAAACCAGAGTAAAAACTATTTCTACTCTCAAAATGAAACTGATCAATGCTGTTGTGGGCAGCGATACCAAAACTTTAACTCAAGATGAAGAACTAGTTAGTTACTTTAAAGACGAATTCGATAAAGCTAGGAAAGAAGATGAAAAATTATCTTGGGATACAATACATAGGGAAAACTTTGAGAAAGCCTTAAAAGACAGCAAATTGATGCAACAGGTTTTGGAGCTTCCAAGAAGAAGCCGGATAAAAAGGACTACTGGCAAGGAATTTGGAACGATTGTGTTTGGCAAGAAAGGACAAAGTACAATCTTTACCTTTGGACTTACCGCCGATGATATCAAGGTAACCTCGGCCGAAGAAGCATTGCCGGTTTTTGAAGCAAAATCAGAAGAAAAAGGTGAGATGGTAGGTAAAGACTTCACTAGCGTCTTTAACCTAGCCAAAGAAAAACTTTTTGCCAAACATGAATTACCCCAGATTAAGGGTAGAAGAGCAGACGCAATTAAAGTATTAAAGGTGATTTCCGATAAATTGCCGGTAGCCAGAGATTATTGCGAAGACATTATTTCTATTATCAAAACCCTTGATGATATTAGCGATGGTTCGCTAAAAGATATTTCCCAACTGAATGCAAATAAGATTGAAGAATCATACAAAGAATTGCAAAGCATTATCCCCAACGTGTTTGTTAGAAATATTCTTAATCGCTCTAAACATACCGAAGATGCACGGGAGTTACTGTTATTTGCAGAACAATTAGCATGATGCAATTAAATAATGATTATCAACGCGGCGATTTCCTTAAATTTCTAGAAGAGGACTTCTTAACCGATTTTAAGAAAGATGTTAGGCCGGTAAATATCGGTGGTCTTTCCTCTATCCAAGAGGCTAACTATTTAGGCGAGAGTAGGAGTCTAGGTCTTCAGATTTTCGAATTTTTATTCAAGGGTTCCCCAAATAAACGTGTCGCTTTGACCAAAGATGCTTTTTCGGTCATGAGGTCAAGCGCTATTTTCCGCGCTTTAGCAATTTTTCGTTCACCGAATAACAAGGATTGGCGTTTTTCTTTAATGACGGCCACTCCCGAGCCAACCGAAAAAGGCAAAGTATTACTTTCATACTCAAATTCCAAGCGTTTGTCTTTTTTCCTGGGCCCCAATGCCAAAATAAATACACCAACAAAACTCCTAATTAGCAAAGGCAAAATTGTTGACTTCGAAGATCTGAAAAACAGATTCTCTATCGAAGTTGTCAACAAGGAATTCTATAAAGAAATATCTCAAGCATTTACTAAACTTGTTGGTGGACTGCTCAAACTTCCTTCTACTGAAGATAAGAGCAGGGCAAACCTAGAATTTGCCGTTCGTTTAATAGGCCGGGTAATATTTTGTTGGTTTTTGAGGGAGAAGAAAAGTCTGGCAGGATTAGCTTTGATGCCAAAAGAACTATTGTCTCTTGAGACTGCTAGGGAAACTGAAGACTACTACCATAAAATTCTTGAACCAATCTTTTTTGAAGTTCTCAATAAACAAGTTAAGTCCAGAAGAGATGATTTTACCAAAGAACCGTTCTCCTCTGTCCCATATCTCAACGGAGGTTTATTTTCTCCCCAAGAAGACGACTACTACAAACGTGGTAATAGAGATTTTCAATCACAATATCACAATACCTTAATAATTCCCGATAATTGGTTCAAAGACTTTTTTGAGATTCTTGAGACTTACAACTTCACCATTGATGAAAACACCAGCTATGATGAAGAGCTTTCGATTGACCCGGAAATGTTGGGAAGAATCTTTGAGAATCTACTGGCCGAGATCAACCCAGAAACAGGCGAATCAGCCAGAAAAAGCACTGGCAGTTACTATACTCCAAGAGTTATCGTCAGCTACATGGTCGACGAGAGCCTACTTCTATACCTCAAAGAGCAAACCGGAATAAGTGAAGAAAAATTAAGAGCAATCATTAGCTATGACTTAAATGATAATTCAGAAAACCCGGTAACCAGCGTGGAGAAAATCGGAATAATTGACGCTTTAGAAAAAGTAAAGATTCTTGATCCGGCTTGTGGATCTGGCGCCTTCCCAATGGGAGCCCTACAAAAGATAGTCTTTATTCTTCAACAAACTGATCCCGAAGGACAAATATGGTTTAAAAAACAAATAGGCAGTACTTCGCCGGAAATTAGAAAAGTCCTTGAACGGGAATTTGCCAACAAAAACTTCGACTATATTAGAAAGCTTGGGATCATTAGAGAAAATATCTACGGCATAGATATTCAACCGATTGCCACCGAAATATCCAGGTTAAGATGCTTTCTAACACTTGTGGTAGACCAGAAAGTAGACGACTCGCTGGAAAACCGAGGAATTGAGCCTCTGCCAAATCTTGATTTTAAGTTTGTAACCGCCAATAGCTTAATTGGGCTGCCCCAGCTTGATAATCCAAAAAACCAGGCGCAGCAAACGGAAATGTTTGACAATAGAGAAAAAATTAACAAACTAAAAAGTATCCGCGACCAATACTTTACGGCTTCCGGAATTGGACGTGAACAGCTAAAATCCGATTTTATTAACGCACAGAATGAGCTTATTTCCCAGCTTGTGGAGGAGCATGGGTTTGTAAGCTTATTCAAGGCGGAATTAACTCAAAAACTTTCGAGCTGGGAACCATTTAGCCACAAATCAGCCGGTTGGCTTGATCCTGACTGGATGTTTGGAATAAAAGATGGGTTTGATATTGTAATTGCAAATCCACCCTATGTAGATTCAGAAACTATGGTAAAAGAGCAGAGTGCTATAAGAGAAGAGTTAAAAAATTTATACTCTACAGCTCGAGGAAATTGGGATTTATTTATTCCATTTCTAGAATTAGGATTCAATCTTTTATCTAAGTTAGGAGCTGCCTGCTTTATAACGCCTAATAAATGGTTTGCTATTGGCTACGGAGAAGAAATAAGAAAAAAATTGATCAATGGTATTAGTAGGGTGGGAAATTGTAATTCAATTAAAGTCTTTGAAGCGGGAAATTCACCGGTTATTACTATGTACCGGCGAAAAGGTGATAGTAATAGTGTTTGGGTGGACAAATTTAACGAAGGGTATCAAGTTGATTCATCAATAAAAATAATGAGAAAAAATTTATCCCCCAATTTTGGGATATTACTTTCATCGCACCTTCCTCTTCTAATTAAAATTAGATCCAAAGAAAATATCATTAGTGATTTCTATAAAGCCGAAAACCCTTGCTCTGTATCTGAAGCGTATGAAATTAAAAAATTATTATCCGATAAATCAGATATTAAAGATCCTTTGTTTTTTAAATTCGTCAACACTGGAACAATAGATTCTTTTGTTTCATTATGGGGAGAAAAACAAACAACCTACCTAAGGTCAAAATATGTACGCCCCATGATTTCGAAAGATATTTTTAAGGATAAATTTCCTAAGAGATTTATCCAAATGAGTCGATCAAAGTTGATTATTAGCGGAATGAGGCATTTTGAATCATTTTTAGATCAGCATGGAGAATATATCGCCGGAAAATCAACTGAAATTCTCGTACAGAAAACAGATTATAGCCTGAATTTAATACTTGGCTTACTTAACTCATCTCTTATTCGATTTTATATTAAAGAGGTATATGGAGTTCTTGGTATTGACGGAGGTATAAACTTCACAACGGATTTAATAAATGAATTACCATCTCCAAATATTGTTGCCATTAAAAATTCAGGCATAGAGAGTCTTGTCAATAACATCCACAAAGTCACTGAGAACAACGAATACTTTAAAGATTCATATAAACAAACCCAGGTTAAAGAGTACAAGAATCAAATTGACCAGGTGGTTTATAAACTATACGGCCTCACGACGGAGGAAATTAAAGTCGTAGAGGGCAATGATGATTTATCATGAAAAATTCTGAATCGAAGCATAAATACCTAGAAGCATTCAAAAGAGTGGAGAAGGCGCTCAGACGCGTTGCGTGCGTCAGCGCTGATACCACGCAGTACAAGGATATTTTAGACAAGGCGAAGCAAAATAACCCAGCCGTAGCACACTTTGAGGGATTGCTGTGGGATTTATATGGTCTGCGAAATGTTTTTGCTCATGCAGATCGTGACAAATACATTGCCGAGATAAACAGCTTGGCCTTTGAAAAAGTGAGTGAGATATTAAAAATTTTGGCCAAACCGCCCCGAGCAACCGACTTGTTCAAAGCAGATGTTCTTTGTGCTACCACCGAAGATATTGCGGAAACTGTCTTGCGTCAGATGAATGAAAAACTCTACACCCATGTTCCTGTATACCATGATTCGAAGTTTATTGGCGTTTTGTCAGAAACAACTATTTTAGAATGGCTGGTCGAAAACATTAAAGAGGGTAGGGTTCAATTCTACAAAAGAAAAATTGCCGATATCAACCGGAAATATCTAAACAGCGATAGGAATATGCATAAATTCGTTTCTGCCGACACAAGCGTATTTGAAATTCAGAGGATGTTCGACGACTCTATAAGACGGGGAAAAAGGCTCGGGGTAATTTTCATTACTGAATCTGGCAAGAAAGACGAACATCCCATTGGTATTGTTACCGCCTGGGATTTACCAAAGATAAACGATTTTTTAGATAATCGCTTATAGCCTCACGCCGAATGTAACAAATATGTAAAGCAAATTGGTGGCTTTGTGAAAGCAGTAGTCATTTAGGAGGAACCAAGATTCTAAACAAAATGAAAACAGATGAAAAAATAATCCTTGAGTTTACTCCTGAAGAAATTAGACTCTTGGCCTATGGGGCCGTTTCAAGCGATCTCAAGGAACGAATGAGAGAAGTTGCGCATTTTATTGATGATCAGGAAGAGACAGTTACTACTTTCAAAGAAAGGGCGTATGAAAAAAAGAATTTTGAGACACAAGAAGAGAAACACCCAGTTGAAAAAAGATTTAACTGCCAATTATGCGGGAGATCATTAAATCATAAAGGAAATTGCCTCATGTGTAATTTGGTTGCAAAACGAAAGGGGGGATAGAGATAGTTGGTATGTAACGTTGACAAAATATGTTCTGGCTTTCCTGATATTATCTATAAATAATCTATGCGTGTAATCACTTGGAACATAAGAAAAGCAACAATAACAAGTCCTGCTTGGAAAATACTAACGGATCTAAATCCAGACATTGCGTTACTCCAAGAAATTTTAGTGTCAAATATCCCAAATAATATCAAGCAATCATTTGATATTAAGTTTCATACAGCTATCGGTAAAACTGGAAAACCGCAAAACTTTGCCACCGCAATTTTGGTGAAAGGAAGAATCGTTAATGAACTGCCATTATCTTCTGAATATGATTGGGTAAATCAGGAACTCAAATATTTTGCAGGCAATCTTGTATCTTGTGTTGCGCAACCTACAAATTGTCCCACAATCAATATTATCTCTGTTTACAGCCCTGCTTGGCCAATAGATACCTCTAAATATCCGGGCATTGATATTACAACAGTAAGGCTACAGCAGAATCCAAAGCTTTGGGTTACCGAAATCTTATGGTCTGCACTTAAAAATGCAAGCTTGGAAGATGTGCCGTGGATCGTTGGGGGCGACTTAAACACTTCAGAATCCTTTGACTCAACTTTTTCAAGCGGAAATCGTGAAGTCCTTGATAGAATGGCGGCGTTGGGTTTCACCGAATGCCTCAAAGAATACAACGGTAAGTTAACTCCAACATTTAGAAATCCGAGGAATGATGAAATAATCCATCAAATAGACCATCTATTTGTAACACATTCACTTTCTTCAAAACTAGAAAAATGCACTACCGGAGATAAAGAAACTATCTTTGGAAAATCGGTAAGCGATCATCTTCCAATAATAACCGACTTCAAGGTTGTTCAAGGCATACAACCCTTTGCAGAAAATCTATTGATTAAAGATTTTGAAAAATTCATTAATAGAAATGGATGGGTTTTTGCAAAAACAATGTCCGAACTACCACACTATTACATCGTGAGGGATTCTTTATCTGAAAATGATACAAAACTGTTTGATAGATTAGATGCGTTTATAAGAAATAACGGTTATACTGCAAGGTTCTATTCTAAGGAATACACATATTTTAATATCGGCAATTATAGATATTGGGTAATGGAAAATATTTTAAATAGAGCCGAATTACAACTCAAAGATTAATGACAAATAATTAAACCGATGTAGCAAGGAATTGTGGATATCTGATAATACTCAAAAAAATCAAAAATAGAATATAGTGGATAACGGCGGGTGATTTGTTATGAATAAAAAAGAACTAACAAAAATCTGGGACAAAACAGGCGGTTATTGCCATTTTTGCGGCAGGAAGTTAGTTTTTGAAAATTATGGCAAAAATAAGTTTATAGAAGACAACTGGAATATAGACCATATCTTTCCAAGAGCAATGGGTGGGGATAATACTGCCACAAATTATCTACCAATCTGCGGAGAGTGTAATCGTCTAAAATGGCACAGAACGGGGGAACAGATCCAAGAACTTGTGAAATTTGGGCTTGTTTCGCTTCGTGAGAAAAGAAAAGGCACTCAAATAGGAAAGAGAATATCAGAACTATATAAATTGCAGCAGGAAGCGAACGAAGCAAGAAGAAGTAGTACCAAACATATAGTGAGTAGCAGGGTGGGGTAAACTAAACAGCTGGTCTCAAATCTGGGATGTAAATATACTCATTTTGCCGCTGTATAATGTTCCTAACATCCTGCACAATGCGCAGCCATATTTTGTTTATGAAAACAGAGCCTCTTTCCTGGAGTTATCATCTTCCTCTTTTTTCCTCATTTATTTGGAAAAATATTGGCCTTGGTTTTTTGATCACTTCTTTTGTTATCGCTTTTTTAGGCGTACTTTTGGGAGACATCACCAAAACGACATTTTCAAGCCAAACGCCGGATATTTATTTTGCAGCTGGGTTTGTAGGACTGGTTATTTTTTTGACTTTACTTGTGTTTATTATTGTCTTTCACAATGGGTTTACCATGCAGTATCGCATTGATGAGCATGGCGTCCATCAGTCAGTGACTGGACCTAGCGCCAAAGTACACAAAACAGCAATTATTCTAGGGCTTCTTTCCCAGTCTCCTTCTGCAATTGGAGCCGGTATTTTGGCAAAGGAGGGAGAACAAAGAACAATTTCTTGGGATGAAGTAAAAAAGGTAAATGTTAACCCCAGCAAACAGTATCTTCATATTGCTCGTCAATTTCTTGGTATTTATCCCATTGATATGTTTTGTCAAAAATCTGGTTTTGATAGGGTGTTAGATCTTATTTCCCAACACGTGCCAAAAGGGAAGATACAAACAAGAAAATAGGAGTAAAACTATTCTGATCGGGGAATGTGATTTTACCAACCCAAAGGGCTGTTTTGCCTAATCTTAATATGTATTTTGTTTATATCCTTCGTACTTCTTCAAACACCCTCTACGCAGGGCAAACGAATAACCTTGAAAAAAGACTTAACGAACACAAAAAGAAACTTAGCAAATCAGCCAAATATATTCGCTATTTCTCCTCTTTTGATTTGGTCTATAAAGAATCGTACGCTACTCGTATTGAAGCTATGCGCAGAGAATTACAACTTAAAAAATGGCCAAAAGCAAAGAAGGAGGCGCTGATTAGCAAAAATTCCAACTGTTAGACATGAAATCTAAAAAAAGCGAAAGCCAAAAAGCTATCGCGGAATACTCACTCTAAGTATCCTAACCCCCAAACAGATAGTTGACAAAACTCTATATTGACTAAAATCAAAAACAAATTAAAGATGAAAGTATGCTGGAAAAAATAAATGAAAAAGTCAGCGCCAATTTAGTCTATGACGCACAAAAAGGGGCTGTTTATCCGTCCCAGATTCTTTGGCAGGGAAAAACTTTTGCAATCACAAAAATAGGCTATCACCACTTAACCAGAGAAGGCCGGAATACTAAACATATTTTTTCGGTTAGCGATAGCTCTTTGTTTTTTAAGCTGGCTTTGGATACGGAAAATCTAAATTGGACCCTGGAGGAAGTCAGCGATGGAACTTGATTTAAACCATAACGAACCAACAATTATGCATTTGGATTTGAACTCCTGTTTTGCCTCAATTGAACAGCAGGCCAATCCATTGCTTAGGGGAAAACCGATTGTAGTAGCTGCTTACACCACACCTAATGGTTGCATTTTGGCGCCGTCAATCGAAGCCAAAAAAGAGGGAATAAAGGTTGGCATGCGGGTTAGAGATGCCCAATTTTTGTACCCCAAAGTGGTGGTTTTAGCTCCAGATCCGCCCAAATACCGCAATGTCCATTTAAGACTAAGAAGACTTCTTAACGAATATTCGCCCAATGTGGTACCCAAGTCCATTGATGAGGCAGTAATTGATTTTTCTGGCACCACGGCATTAAAAAGAGGGTTGGTCGATACTGGCCTGGAAATTAAAAGAAGAATTAAAAGCGAAATAGGCGAGTGGCTGCTTTGCAATATCGGTATTTCCACTAATCGTTTATTAGCCAAACTCGCCGCTTCTTTACACAAACCAAATGGCCTGGATGTTATAACTGCCAATAACTTAATTGAAACCTATCAAAAAACCAAGTTAACCGATTTCTGCGGGATCAATATCCGTTACGAAGCTAGACTAAATGCCAGTGGAATTTTTACGCCAATTGATTTTTTAAACGCCTCCTTACAAACTTTGCAAAAACAGGTTTTCAAAAGCATCAATGGTTACAATTGGTATTTAAGGCTTAGGGGTTGGGAAGTTGACGCTATTGATTTTGGCCGCAAAAGCTACGGCCATTCATACGCCTTACCAAGGCCAAGCGACGATGAAATCGAACTTTCTAAACTTTTAATGAAGCTTTGCGAGAAAATGGGCCGAAGATTAAGGCAGGCTGGCTATTTTACCCAAGGAATCCATATTTCTACCCTCTACAATGATGGAACCCATTGGCACAAAGCCATGCGTCTGAACCGCCCCATCTTTTCAACCCCGGATCTTTTTTCAAAAGCTGAAACAGTTTTAAACTTCCAACCCCAAATAAAAAAGATCTCTAACCTGACGGTTAGCTGCTATAGTTTAATGAAGTGCAGCGTCGATCAATTGGAAATTTTCGATAGCGGCGAAAATCGCAAAAAGAAATTGACCCAGGCCGTAGACAACATCAACGACAAATACGGCGAGTACGTTATTACGCCGGCTTTAATGCTTGGGCTTGGCGACAAAATCATTGACCGCGTGGCTTTTGGAGGGGTGAAAGAATTGGAGGAGTGGTAAATTAAAACAACCGTTAAGAGACCCACTCTCACGTATTTTTCGTAATAACAGTCACTTTACGCCGACTATCTAAAAGTAGATTAAACTTTTCTTCAAAAATACGCAAAGACATATCTGGCGCCATACTTGGGTATCCAACTAATAACTACCTTGTTTTCCTTAAATTCTTTTTTGTTTTTGATTTTTTCCAAAAGCTTATCCACTCTGGAATGGTGGGCCAGGATTTTAGTACTATTAATAATTCTGGCAACATAACCCGGACCGTATTCTTTGGCTAAATTGGTAAGATTAATAGTCTTCTTCATATGGTTAATACCAATAATACTCGGTTAAAAGAAAAAACGCAAAAAATCTTCAAGAAACGAATGACTTGGAGAATTCCGGATCTTGACTTACAAAATATAACTTGACATGCTAAAATAAAAAAGGCGTTAATTCGGTTTTCGTTTATGCATCCACTAATCAGGGAACAACAGACGATTAAAGGTTGCAAGGGCATGATAAGCCCGTTGATCATAGGTATTGGCTTAATTATAATTGTTGCCTTGGCTTTAGTTTATTTTTTAGCCGGTGGAAAGACCGCATTTTCCAATCGTTCCTCTGGCAATAAAAACACGGCGGCTTCTCCTTCTTCCTCGCCCACTCCAGCGCCAAATATCTGGGCAGCTGATGATTTTTCAATTGTTATTCCAGAGGGTTGGCAAAAAAGCCCGCAGTCTCTTCCCGGCTCTCTTTTAACTATCTACAAAATCAACGAGGATCATTCAAACAACCTCAATGCGCAAAAAATAAATTTTAAAAGTTATTTGGCTGTCTCTTTTGATAATAGGGGAGGTAGAACCAAGCCTCAGCTTCTTGATTTGGTCAAACAATCTTTAACGCAAATTTCTCCCAACGCCAAATTCAGCGGATTTACTGAAAGTACCATCAATGATCAGCCGGCTGATTTTGGCGAACTGGAAATAACCCAGCAAAACGTTAATTACAAAGTATTAATTGCCATAGTTGTCAAAGGTGATAAATTTTTCACCATCTCTGCCAATACCACGGCCTTAAAATGGCCGGACTATAAAGATCTTTTGTACCAGACCGCAAAAAGTATCAAATTAAAATGAGAAATTTAATCACCATCACTATCGTCATTTTTCTGATTCTGATCGGAATATCTCCTGTTCGCGCGTCAAACTCTTTGGGCTGGCCAATGTTTCATGGAGATGCGGCCCGAACCGGCTTTTCCGAGTCCAAAGTCCCTTCCTCCCCAAAAGTTTTATGGGAAATAACCGTTAGTCAGTTGAGAGAATTTGGCGTCAATGATTTTGAGGTTCAGCGGCCCATTATTGACCAAGGTAAAGTATTTTTTGCTAGTAGCCAAGTGTTTGCCGCTGATCTTAATTCCGGGGAAATTATCTGGAACTATAAAGGCGACCGACCGGATTTTTATCCATCCTTCTTGGCAGCAGGCGATGGCAGGGTTTTTGTGACAGTTACCAACAGCAACAAGTTAAAAAATATGTCCGAGGGTTTTATTTATGCTCTTGATGAGAATGATGGCAGATTTCTTTGGAAATATCAAACTCAAAAGCAAATTTCTCACCCCAGCCCGGTTTTGGCAGAAGGTAAAGTATTCATTGGAGACGAGTCAGGCGCCATATATGCTATTGAGACTAACACTGGTAACTTAGTCTGGAAAAGGCAGTTGGAGGCGTTGTGGATTCATTCTTCCCCGGCCTATAAGCTAGGAATAATATATGTTGGCACTGAAACGTCAGATACAGGAGACGGAAAAACAGGCAAAGGATCTTTTCTCTATGCTCTGGATGCCAAAGACGGTAGGGTGCTTTGGCGTTTTGAGAGTGATTGGAGGGGTTATGACATGGCCAATTTTATTCACGGCACACCGGCAATTTTGGAAGACACCGTTTATTTTGGAGTGGAAAACGGTTGGTTTTATGCTTTAAATAAAGATAGCGGTAAAGTTATCTGGAAAAAGATTATTACCAAGGGGACAAGGACGGCGGCGCGGGAAGCAGCAGGTACTGGTCTGGTTGGAGTCTCAACCGCGCCAGCTTTAGGCTATGGCAAAATTTTTGTCGGCACTTGGGAAGGAAATTTTGTTGCTTTAGACCAAAAAGACGGCACAACTATATGGGAATATAACTATGGTAATGAGGGGACCGACTCTTCAGCGGTTTTAGCCGATGGAAAAGTCTGCTTTGGTTCTCACTATTTAGATTTTTATTGTTTTAATGAGAAAAACGGAAAAGTTATTTGGAAAGAAAAATTGGGCGGTCCTTCGGCTGCTTTATCTTCTGGAATTTTGGTTGTTCCCAACGATCTGGCCGCAGCCGAAAGCCCGGGAAGTATTTTGGTTGCCTTTTCTGATAAGGGTACTTCTGGGGCCTTTGGTCCAGTCAAAGCCAAAAATATTTCTTTTGAACAATATTACCCACTGGCCTTTGTTTTAGTAATGGCAATTATTTTAGCCATTGTTATCTTTTGGCTGTTAAAATTTAAGCGAATTACTTTAAAAAAATTTTTAATAATTGAGCAAATAGCCATAGGCTATGCTCAATTTCAAAGACTGCGAGCTAAGCGAGCAGGCTTTATCTTGGACGGGATTTTTCTTTCGATAATTATTTTAGGGATTTTTGTCTATTCTCATTATTCCCAGCTTCAGAAGACGGGCTTACAAACCCAGTTACAAAAAGAGGGAAAAATTGATCAAGCAACCGGGAGTTTTATAGATAAGGATGAACCGGCTAAATATATAGAGTATCAGGCCAAAAAATATTTCTTGGATGGAAGCTATTGTTTTAAGTCTGGCCTTTTGCGTTTTGCCGTTTCTGTCAAAAGGGTTAATGGCGCGGCCGCGGCTAACGGTTCTGACGGCAATACCATGTATGCCGTAGGAGAAAAGAACAATCCAACCTACATTGACAGTTCTAAAACCAACGACTCCAAATCCGACTGCTGGAGACAAAAATCTCCGTAATTAATTTACACAAAGGGTCGGTCCCTTATGGTGATCCTGTAGGCGGTTGACCGCCTTGGCATATTAGTTGATTGGGGTTTTGCTCACAGGCTTCCGGGGCACCTTTTTGGCATTCGGATTGATGCAATGGATCTTCGCAATATTTAGCGCACTCTTCGGGCGAACTACAGCCACCAGGTCCTTGCCCTTGTCCTGTTTTTGGTCCTTCTGTATTTTTGACTTGGCATTTTTCATCGTTGGGATTTTTTAGACAATAATCACCGCCGAACTGTTGACATTCTGTCTTATGTTCTGGTTGCTCACAGTATTTCTTACATTCCTCATCCGACTGGCATCCGCCTGGTCCGGTTTTAGGACCTGACCCGC
>Ga0209211_10001710_pt1 | contig 40323 bp, 43 predicted proteins | sample RifGroA2_FD_183992 | JGI IMG/M metagenome (GOLD analysis project Ga0209211, IMG submission 183992) | Groundwater microbial communities from Rifle, Colorado, USA - Groundwater A2 (SPAdes) (version 2) | ecosystem: Environmental > Aquatic > Deep subsurface > Groundwater | place: Rifle, Colorado...
TTGGCATCCGAGACTTCTTTATAAATTAAGTTATAAAAGTCGATATCGACAATCCTCTCGTCGGTAACTAAGTAAACATTATAAAACCAAGTTAAAAAGTTCTCTAAAATAAGGGCGGTCGTAATTAAGTACCAGCCCAAAACCACAATCAGCTGGAAGTTTGCCGGTAAAAACGAAAGAATCGGAAAAACACTCAAAATACTTGGGGCCAAAATCATCAAAACCGCCATTAGGGCCTTGGGCACAAGGGTAATCGGGTGTTGCCTTAAAAGAAGAACCACTTTTTCCTCGCTCTCCCTTGTCTCAAAGTTAACCTTATCCGGTAAATAGCAGTAGGCAGTAAGAGGATTATGGGAGTGCCCCGAAGCTCTGTGTTTTTCCTTGGGGGAAGGAGGAGGATTGATAAAAATATCCGGCATTCTGCCTGATTATAACGCTCGAAGAGCGATATATCAAAGTTCCGACTTTGCTATAACATCATATATAGACAAACTCTAAATTCTAGCGCGTCTCAAAATTGAAAAGTGGACCGACTATTTGGATATTGCTCGGAGCGCGAAGATTGAAGTAGGTTTTGAAATCCTGGCCGTCAAAAGAAACACTGTTAATTGTTACCGTGGTTGTTTTCCCGCTTGCAAAATCAGCCCCAACAGAGACACTGGAAACCGAATTAAATGGAGTTGTTCCCCGTCTTGAAAGTTCACTTTTAACCCGCTCGGCATCCCAGGTATCCACTCCATCGGGGTTGGGTTTGTCAACCTGAACCAGATGCTGTTGCGTTGAACCATCCGCTTTAGCAAGGAGAATCACGTTGGCAATATCGGCGAGCTCTTTGGGTTCAAGCCAGGCGGTTTTATTATAAGAAGCACGCGACCCCCAATCACAGTAAAAAATTGGGGAACTTTTGTCATACGAGTTATTAAATAAATCTGAAAAACCGGAGACTCCGCCCGAGGCGTCAATCATTCTTTTTGTCCAAGAGGTTTGCGACCAGCCGATATCTCCCGAGGTGTAAGCATATCCCCCATGGGTTGAAGAATACCAGGCAGTTACCGGTTTTCCCCCGTTGGTAAGAACTATTCCCCGGGTTGCATCCACCGCCGCCTGCCAGGCACCATCGTTTAGCTCTTTTTTAACAACCTGGCATTTCTGACTCGGACAAATGGAATTGGCACCATTATCGGTGTAGGAAAGGGCATAACTCCTGGCGGCAATAGCTTGAGCCTTAAGGGCTTTTGAGTCCCAACTCGTGGGCATTTCATAAAGGTGTTTGAGGTAATCCTCGATATTCCAACTTTCGTTAAATGACTGCCCGAATTCATTGGTTCCAACCACTCGAATAGTTATGCTTGTGTTGTAGCCGCTGGTTATATCGGCATTGTAGTAGGCTCTCAGGATTTGTTCATAATCTTGACCAGCCTCTGCCCTTCCTTTGGCTCCGAACTGATTGATACCAACCCTATTCGGAACCCCAAAGGTAAAGAACGCAAAAGCGGGACTAAAGCCGGGACTTTTGTAGGGGTTTATATCACTTGAACAACCCCCTTTCATATTGTAGGCGGATCTTGAAAGGCCGAGGGATTCTAATTTTTGAGCCAAAAACGCTTGCTGTTTAGCCGAAACCTTGGCCAAAAAAGATTCGACTTTTGCTACTTCCCCTGCCAAAAATTTCTGTTTTTCGGCAACCTGGGATTGGAGCGACGCTAGACTTGCTTTATTTTTCTCTAAACTCTCCTTATCGCTTTTGAGTTTTGCCAAATCTGAAGCATATTCTTCCAGTGTTTTTCTGTCTTGGTCCGCCGCTCTTTGTCTAAAAGTTATCTCCCTAAATGCATCAGACGCGCTGTCGGAAAAAAGAAAAGGTGAAATTGGGTCATAAATCCTCAGGAAAGTATAATGATTTTTGGCTTTTTCATTGAAAATTTCCCTCGTATAGGCAAGGTCCTCTTCTCTTTTTGATATTTCAGAAGCAACGATTTTTAATTGGGCCGAGAGACCGTTTATCCTTGTATTTAAACTCGCAAGTTGTTTGTTTAGGTTTGCCAACTCCGCCTTGTTTTTTGTCTGGGCTGGTGCATACGCGGCCGCGATTCTAGGAAGAATGGTATTTATACATTCATCCATTTCCCCCGGGGTTAACTCCTGGGGGCTTTTATTTAAACAGTCTGACTCACTTACGGCGAGGGTTGTTGTCGCCAACGACCACCAGACCCCAGCAAGGAAAAAAAAGACAATAAGAAAGATTCTCGAAAATTTCATTTGTCTTCCCATTATACCAGTGCATCCTCCCTCGGGTTTGTGCTAAACTCAAATCAAAATGAAAAAGGTATTATTGGTCTCTGCCCTATTTTTATTTGCCATTCTTGCAACTCCAAAGATAATTTCTGCGCAAGTCTCTTGTCCTTCTAGCAAGATGGATTGTCCGGTTCTCGACTTGAGGGGAGGCTGCTCTTCCCCGTGTATAAAGGTCGTCACACAACAGGGGGGGGCAGCAGGAAGGGGCGCAACAACCGCTCAATGTCAGTGCCAGCTCACCGCAAACGAACCAGGAACCGTACCCCTTGGCCTGCCTTGTCAGAAAGACAGCGACTGTGCTTCTCCGGGAAAATACTGCTGGGGGGAATTTCATTCGGCTCCTGTGTGTCAAGAACTTACTCGGTCAGAATCTTTAGAACAAAGGCAACAACCTGGGGAACAGTCAACTGGGCCTGACCCAACCTGCGATAACGGCCAAGGAATTAACACGGCCATTGGATGCATACCAATAACCGATCCGAACTTGTTTATTGGTTTTATTTTAAGATGGGCCATAGGAATAGGCGGAGGAATCGCATTTCTTCTCATTGTCTACTCCGCTTTTATGATAATGACTTCTCAGGGAAATCCGGAAAGACTAAAGGCGGGACAAGAACTTTTAACTTCGGCGATTGCCGGCCTTATCATGCTTATTTTCTCGGTTTTTATATTAGAGCTAATTGGTGTAAAAATATTGCAAATACCCGGATTTTCCGAAAGTCCTTTTTAAAATGAAGCTAGCACAAATAAACTTTGAGAGAGTTCAAAATATAGGCCTTCCTAATTTTAGGTTTAAAGATTTGTTTATCGGCGATGTGTTAACCAGTTTTATACCCTATCTTTTTGTGGCAGCGGGAGTCCTACTGCTTCTCTACCTTGTTTATGGGGGACTTGGTCTAATGCTTTCTCGTGGGGACCCAAAAGGGGTTCAATCTGCCAAGGATAAAATTACGGGAGCATTGGTCGGATTTATCATCGTTTTTGTTTCTTATTGGCTGGTACAAATCGTAGGAAAAATCTTGGGGATAACGGCAATTCAAACAATTTTCAGATAACATGCTTACTCAAATTAACATCGGTGAAAAATTCGGCTCTCCTTTTGGTCAAACTCAAACTATCGGAAATTTAATCTCTGTAGTTTTGCAGGCCGCTTTCGCCTTAGCTGGGGTAATCTTTATCTTCCTTCTAGTTTTTGGGGGTATTTCGATGATTGCCGGAGCCGGAAATCAAAATCCCGAACAAACGGGTAAAGGCCGACAAGCCGTCACTTCTGCCGTGATTGGCCTCGTAGTTGTTTTCGCGGCCTATTGGATAGTAAGATTAATAGAAGAAATACTGGGAGTAAGATTTATTACAGAACCGGGAATCTAATTTATGAACCAACTTTTTGGGACCATCCCTCAACCATCTCCCCTGTCAAAATTTGGCACAGTTGAGGGTGGTGGGGTCGGTATATTTTTAAACAGGATTCTTGTAGTTCTCGTTATACTCGCGGGAGTATACTCAGTTTTTAATTTGGTTCTGGCTGGTTTCGCATTTCTCTCCGCTGGAGACGACCCGAAAAAAGTGGCTGGTGCCTGGGCAAAAATTTGGCAAAGTCTCCTTGGCCTAGCCTTTGCGGCGGGAGCATTTGTCTTGGCGGGAATATTCGGACAGTTAATCTTCGGGGACCCGAATGCAATTCTGAAGCCTTCTATTCCTGAATTACAGGTACCATGAGAAATCTTTTAACACAAGTAAATCTTGCCCCCGAAGGGGGATTTAAAGGAATAGGCCCACTTGGCCTTGACGAAGGACAGTCTCCCTTAGGCGTATTCACCCAGTTTATTTCGAGTGCAATCGGTCTCATGACCATTATTGCAATCATCTGGTTTATTTTTGTTCTTATATCGGGAGCGATCGGAATCATTTCTGCGGGAGGTGATAAAGCTAGCCTTGAATCTGCAAGAAAAAGAATTACAACAGGAATCATCGGCCTGGTCGTTGTCGTTGCGGGCATATTTATTATTGATTTAATCGGGAGCTTAATCGGAATAGATGTTCTGAATATTGAAGATCTTGTAAATAAACTTCCCATTGGTGGCGGCAAATAATGGAAAATCTATTGGCTCAAAAAATTGAAAATCCTGTCGGCCCAAGTGGTTTTGCCGGAGGAGAAGATTTTTTTGCCGCGCTAGTACCCGGCCTAATAAGGCTTGGCTTTGTGGCAGGAGTTTTGGTTTTCTTTTTTATCTTACTGGCGGGGGCTATTCAATGGATGACCTCCGGTGGGGATAAGGCGGCAATTGAGACCGCACGGGGAAAAATTACGAACGCGATAATGGGAATAGTAATTCTTTTCGGTATTCTTGCTATTCTAGTCTTTGTCGGAAGATTTTTTGGTTTGGATATCCTGGAAAACCTGAAATTTAATATTGAGGAGCTGAAAATTAGGCCGCAGTGAGAGAATCGATTTTATCATGGTACTTGACATAGGGTCATATAAGATAGAATAATACTTAATATAATGTTAAGCCTTTTTTCATTACTTGCCCAAGACATAAAACTTAAACCGGGTGGAGATTTTGCCCCACTCGAAGGTCTCACCATTGGCGGAATAGTCGCGGGACTAATCAGATTAATTTTGGTGGTTGCCGCTTTAGTTTTCTTCTTCATTTTGGTTATCGGAGGAATTCGCTGGATTGCCTCGGGCGGCGACAAGGCTCAAACCGAAGCAGCCAGAAATCAAATTACCGCCGCGCTTGTTGGATTAGTTATCGTCTTTGCCGCCTGGGCAATAGTCCAGCTTATCAATACCTTCTTCGGAATTAATATCTTTGAATTAACTCTCCCGACCGCCGGGTAATTAAAGGCTTGCTCGCAATACTTCATTAAGTTAAACTTAGTCTCAATGGATACCTCCGACGTTGCCAAACTTAGCGATTTAGAAACTGTCTTTGGAAATGTTATTGAGGTAGTTCTTGCTCTTGCCGGAATCGTTCTTTTTATCATGCTTCTTTCGGGAGGATTTAAATATATAACAGCAGGGGGAGATCCGAAGGGGGTTGAGGGAGCAAAGAAAACTTTGACTTACGCCATCGGCGGCATGGTTCTTCTGGCCATGGCTTTCTTAATTTTGCGCTTCATCCAGGAATTTACCGGAGTTGACGTTACCAAGTTTAGAATTTTTCAAGAAAATTGAGACATGTCCCTGCCTAAACAGCTAGTTTTCGTTATCTTGGTATTGGCCTCTCTCTTCTTAGGAAAAAGCGTCGCCGTAGACCTTTCCGACGCCGAACTCCCCATCCTTGGAAATACCGAAGACGTGCCCAACAGCCAAAACGCGGATGAAGGGCTAGACGATGCCGAAAAAACCAATGAGTACGTCAGCTGGTACCTAAATGGTGTAATAGGTAGGGCCGAATCAGGAGAGGATGTGGACCTAAATAAGGCCGTTAATTTCTCAGGCCCTTTGAAAAAACTTCTACCCAGGCCATCCAATATAAAGCCCAGATTGCCACAATCGATAAAGGGGGGCTGAGAGACACAACCAGATTGTTGTTTGCGGGAAAAACCTGTTTTGGCATACCGCTTAAAACCGGAACCGCAAATCCGAATTCCTGTTCCTGGGGGCCAAGTGACATTGAGACCACCATTAAGGTCTGGGAAACGGGAGGGGGGCTGAATGCTGCTTGTCCAAGTGGCGATACTTGCGAAACCGTCAACCAGCGCTACTCGAGCCCGAGCCATAATGCCTGTGTTTGGGATGTCTACCAAAAGTACAAATAATGAGGGTTGAGGGAGTAGTTAAGTAAGTTATAATGAATTAATACCAAAATGTCTGCCATCAAAAAGATTGTTCTCTCCTTCTTTGTTTTTCTTTTATTAACCTTTTCATTTGTTCCTTACGCTCAGGCCCAAGGAGCCTGGTACAACCAGAGTTTTGAAGAATGGTCGACTAAAGTTTTCGATAAAAACAGTCCCCAAGAAATTTTTGGGGAAAGATATACTTACGCACAAGTGTTATGGATCGTTTACTCGCTAACCTCGGTTCTCACGGGCCCGGACTTATTGGCTTGTCTAAACTCGGCGGATTCTGGGGAAACTTTAAAAAATTGTATCGAGGCATTGAACCCGCAGGGCGGATCTTTAGGTAATTCAGCCAACATCGCCTTTTGGGGCGACACACTATTAACATCACGGCCTGCCTCCGGCGTAGAATACCTCGCAAATGCGGCTTCTAGGCTTAATATTATTCCTCAAGCCTACGCTCAAGAAGGGTTTGGATTTAGAACTCTTCAGCCCGTTCTCACCATCTGGAAAATTGTAAGAAACATGACTTATCTTCTTCTTGTTTTAGTGATTTTGGTTCTTGCCTTTATGATTATGTTTAGGGTCAAAATCTCGCCACAGGTCGTAATTACAGTCCAATCAGCTCTTCCTAAAATAGCTATAACAATAGTCCTGATAACTTTCTCCTACGCGATAGCCGGGTTTTTGGTCGATATTTCATACTTAATCTTGGGCGTTATCGCCGCTTTTATAAAATCAGCTGGGTCGGAAATAACATCTTTGGGTTTTAAAGAACTCTATAACACAATGTTAACCGGTCATCCAATTGCGGCTATTATGTTTGCGCTTACTATCTTTACTTTAATTATTGCTGGTACTGCCGGGTGGGCTACCGCGATACCAATCTTGACGGTTCCAGGGTTTATTGTAGGAGGCCTCGCGATAGTTCTCTTTTTGTTAATAATGCTACTTCTGGTAATAGCTGCGGTAAGAATAATCTGGCTAATGTTTAAAACCTTCGTAACAATCGTGCTTTTAATAATTGCCGGGCCAATAATGATTCTCTTGGGTGCGGTTTCTCCGTCTTTTGGGGGTTTCGGCCAATGGGTAAGAACACTGCTTTCCCATATAGCTGTCTACCCTACAATTATATTGATGATGTTTCTTGCGCATTTCTTCTTTTGGGGTTTTTTTACATCAAGTGGTCTCGGTTTAATTCTGAAGGGTTTTGAGTGGCTTGCTTCAGATGGAATCTTTTCACAATGGACCAACCTTTACCAAATTAACACAGACCTTGCAGCCACAAGTTCTTCGGTTGCATTCCCGGGGTTTAGTTTTGCGACTGCGGGTATTTTCGGGTTTGTACTTTCTTTTGGGATAATACTACTAACCCCAAATGTCGGAAACATTATTCAATCGCTAATTCAAGGCAAACCATTCCCCTATGGAACTGCGATTGGGGAGGCTTTTGGTCCGGCCAAATATGGAGCCATGGCTTATGGATATCGAGTGGCTGGAGCCCTAACAGAGGAGCAAGTCCTTCCTCCTGAACTCCGACGCATTCAAGGTATCATTCCTGAAGGATGGAGAAGACCAGCGGGGAAGGCTTTAGAAACATTTTTAAGGGGACGAAAGTAAAGGGATTTTTATATCAGTAAAATTCTTCCGGGAAAGGAAAACCTGCGTTTATAGCTGTTTCCCTGGCTAGTCGCCAATAAGTTGAAGGCATCTTTACTCCACCAGTAGCTCCCCTGGTTTCTACTGTTGCCGCCCTCCAGGTCTGTGTATTCGGCAGATTGGCCAGCCCCAATACAAACAGTCTCCTATTTTTGTCGTAAGCCTTATCAGTCAGTCCGTTAAGTACTTCCTCCAATTTATCGTTCAATTCTTCAAGCGATAGGTCTGGATATTGTTTTCTGAGATCTTCGTAGAAGCGCCTATATTGTCCGCCTGACTTTACGAATATATTTATTACTATCCCCAAGAATTTACTCTTGCCTTTCCAAAAAGCATCATTCCCAAAAAGCCTTGGGTCAAAATCCTCGGCATAATAAAATTTATAAAGACCTTTAATCTCGTCGTCTCTTCCGGCGAGCCAATTGAATAATGTGTACAAGCTCCATACGTCTAGGCTCTGAAGTCCTTCGGTTCTCACCAAAACTTCGTCTTCTTTTTCCCCAGAAATTTTGTTTAATTCCTCCGAGGTTCGTCCCAACATTTCCTCAATATCTTTTGCGTCCAGTTTTACGCCCAACGTTTCCTGAAACTCACTAATTGCAAGTGTAATATCCCAATCTAGATCTCCTAATCTTTTTGGGTCTTCTCTCTGTATTCCTGACGTCGTATTTTCGGGGTATCCCCATTTCTGCTCATGAAAGGACCTCCAACCCAGAGGGGTTTTTGATCTCGCCAAAAGAATTAATGGAAGTGCAATCCTCTCTTCTGAAAATGGGATGGTAACTCCTGGTCCTGCGGTTCTTTGCTTCAAAAACTCCTTCAGTCTGTAGTCTCTGAAGTGATAAAGCTTCGTTAAATCGTCGGTCTTTGGATCACCCTCTAAGAGAAACGCTTTTTGAAATAGTTTCAGCCTGCCCAAGTCGTTTAGAAGCTTTTTAAGTTCTTTTGGATCTTCCGGGAAGGCTGGTGCATTTTCGAGCTTCTTTTTCTTGACTTTTTTCCCATTTTCCTCATCCTCAACGTCTATTGTTATCTTGCTATATCTCTCTTTTCCAAGATAGGCGAAAAAACCAGAAGCTTTATCAAAAGCATAAGCTAATCGGACAGCCGTTTTGGCAACCTGAAGCGCCGTTTTAGCATCTGCGTTGTGCCTCTTCATGTAGTCTTTTGCAATAAACCACTCGATTCGATTCAAGAGAACTGCCTCTTCATTTTTCCCCATTCTTGCCCAAGTGTTTCCGAACTCAGTTAGAAGCCCTCTCTTTCCCTTATCTGTTGCTCCGTCAAGAGTCTTTTTGGGGTCAATATTTATACTATCTTTATGTCTTTGTTTATCATCAACCCAATTTTTCACATCCCCTATCCAATCCCTTCTCTCGTCTTCCCCCATGTTCCGAAAAACAATCTCTTCCCATCCAGGCCTTTTCATTAATTCCTGTAACCTACCTTTGAATTCAGAAGTGGCTGCTATTTCAAAAAGCCTGTCTGCAAGGTCAATATAATTCCCCAACGTCCTGTCTTCCGGACTCTCTCCAATCCTATTGAAGTCTGGCAAAGTAAAAAGCGTTTTTAGCTCTGTGTTGCTAAATTTTGGCACATTGCGACCTATATGAAATAGGGTAACAAGATTTTCAAGAGAAGCGGTGTTTGGGATATAAATGTCCCCTAAGAGGGTAGCCAGATCTTGTCTCGCCACCATCATTCGCTCTGTTCTGTCACAGATTTTTACAATCTTTTCTCTATCTTCGTTTGTTCCAAACTCTGGAACCTGGAGCCTTGCCTTCTCCTCCGTCCTTCTTATTCTAACCTTCTTTTCCCCTTCTATCGGTTTATTTTCTTTATCAAAACCTGTAATTTCCACGTCGGTAACCATTTCCTCCCCTCGTGGAATGGTGACAGCGATCTCTTTAATTTCTATTCCGTAACCAGGAAACCTCGATATAAGAATGGGTTTCCCACTCTCATCTGTAATTTGTTTCCCCCCCATGACCAAAGGCTCTCTTACTTTAAATCTATCGAGTTCTTCTAGCGTTAATTTCATAGCCCTTCTCCTTGAGGCTAGCTGCTCATAATACCGGGCTAATGTCCAACCGGTTATTTCCCTGTCTTTTTTGTTAAGGTCTTCAAAATCTTCAAGGAGGTCGGAGGCAACCTTTACAACAATTCCAGCGGTTTCTCCCGTTCCCAATTTAAGGGTCTCATGGCCGGGATCGGTCATTGCGTACTGCTCTTGCTGGGTCCTTCGGTAGTACTCCTCACCTGGGCGACCCGCCTCCTGATCCGGTGGTTGACCAGTTCCGCTTTCTTTAGTTTCTGCCATGGCTATATTTTAACACCCCACTAATTAAACTTACAAACCCCAGAAAATTTGATTTTGGAAATTATGGGGTATATAATACTCTCCAAATGAGCACGGAAGTCCCCGGAGAGGATTCACCAGCAGTTGAGATCCCTAAGGACAGCTTCAGGGTTCAAATGAATTATAACCCCGAATTTTTATATACGCTTCTAACGCAAGATAATAAATCACGCAAAATACTTTTTGACTCCAATTGGATGGAAATCTCCGAAGTGGACTACGACCCTTTTGACCTTCTCTACGCGGGCCTTCGTTCGGAGCTAAAGATTAAGTTACAACCCGAGTGGCAAGACCGCTCAACAAAATCTTTTTGGTTAGAAGGCAGTTTCTGGGATGTGGAAACTATGCGTGCTCGCGGGTGGGAATCCCGCGCCCAAGATATCCAAAGAGAGTTTCTTTTAATGGGGGAGGACCTCGACTTAACAACAGATGAAAACGCTAGCTGGATAAAGCGGCTTGTTACACACAACCAAAATCTTAACTGGGCACTATGGATTAATGCTTTTCACCAGTCGGGTGGCCTAGAACCCTATGTCTTGCCCGAGAGGAGACTTGGCGTTGGAGAAGTCAAAAATGCAGGTATAAAACTCATCTTCCCCTTTCCATCTACCCTGGACCTTAATTCGCCCCACGATATCGAGGAAGGTTTGGCAGCTTTTATGGCAATTTTTGAAAAAACCGTCAGGGTTTTATATCGGATAGACAAAAAGCACCTGCCTCTTAAAAATCTTGTTTTTGAACCTGGTGCCTCAAGCAAAGAGAAGTCGGAACATTATTTGGCAATTTGTTCCTATTGTAATACTCATTATTCAATTGTTCATGGACCAGAGTGTCCCGGCTGCGGAGCAGCTGTGCCAAAGTTTTCTTGACTTTCAAAATTATAGGCTGTAGAATTCTCCACAAATGAGCGGCGAACTCGAAAAGGCCCTAGAACGATACAGACAAAAGAAACAAAAAGATCATCAACTGACGGAACAACAGAGAGCCGCCGAGCAAGCCAGAATAACTTCCGATTTCGAGAGGATTGTTTCTCCTGTCTTACAAAAGTTCTGGTCCAAAAATGTCCCTCAAGAGCTTGTTGAACTTTTTGATACGTTCGCACAGCAAGTTGCTAAAAAGATTGGTCTTAAAAAGCCGCTACCTCAAATTGGTTATCTCTTCGGAGGATTCTTATATGAAGAGCCTAAGGATGAACCTCCCGAAATTACAATAAAAGAAAAAGGGCGAGTGCTGCAAATAATCAATGAGACCGGTATGGAAAATTTAGAAATTTTGACACGCTACGAGTTATTCGAGCAGGGGTCCGGGCGCGGGGGAAGCGCCCATCTCTCTTTTGGATTTAGAGTAATAAGTAAAAATCCCTCTATTGTCCACTGGTGGACTGGCGGGGGGGACGCCGAAAAAATTAGTGGAGACTACATAAGGACCCAGGAAAGCCTTGAAAATACTGCGGATGGCCTTGCTAGGGCGCTAGAAGAGAACATTTTCTATTATAGCGCCCCCATCAGCGGCCCAGATTGAACCGAGAGTTGGATTTAATTAATTCTCTTTTTTGTGAAAAAGGGTTCCTCTTGAAATGCTTCTTCATCGGATTTTTTGAGAGTAAAAGTTAAAGTCTCTCAGTCTGTGCTATAATAATGAACCAATGAAACAAGTAAGTTTTTCCGTTGTTTTAAAAGCAGAGCCTGAAGGTGGCTACACCGCAATTGTTCCCTCTCTACCGGGTTGCGTTACTTATGGTAAAAGTGCAGAAGAAGCAAAAAAAATGGCTTCTGAAGCAATAAAAGTCTATATAGAAAGTCTAAGGAAACATAAAGAGTTTATTCCAACCGAAAATTCCGTGCTTCTTACTGTGGTAAACGTCAAGATGGGCACGAAGTTTTCTTTTGCGTAAAAGTTCAATAATGCCCAAGCTTCCGATTCTTACTCCCAAAAAGCTGATTAAAAAGCTTGAAAAACTTGGTTTTATCAAAGACCATCGAACGGGGAGCCACCTAGTAATGTACGATCCAAAAACAAAGAGGCGCGCCGTCGTTGCACTTCATCTAAGAGACATACCAAAGGGGACGTTAAATTCTTTATTGAAAGAAGCGGGAATATCCAGAGAAGAAATAATAAAGAAGTAAACCCTCTGGAAAAATTTGATTTTGGAAATTGTGGAGTGTAGAATTCTCCCCAAATGAGCACAGAGAATCCAAGCGGACAGTCACCCCAGGGCCCAGAACAGAAAGAGTGGCAAGGACAAAGGTGGGAGTATTTATTTGTCCAATTAAGCATTAACTCTATCGAGGTTGTGGGTCGAAGAAACGCAATTGGAATTAAAGGAAAACCCTCTCCTGATCCACTCGTAGAAAGGTATAACCAGATGATCGATGAGCACCGGAAAGAGATCTCAGGCGAGTCGGTTAGGGATCATTTAAATCTATTGGGAAACGATGGATGGGAAGTTATAGCGGCTGGCACTCATTTAACTTACACTCTTTCTCTAGTTCTAAAACGCCCCTTATCTAATACGTGATCGGTTCTCTCTATTTTATAGATCGCTCACTTTGTGTGAAAAAGGCTTCTACTTGAAATCAATCCTTCACGAAGTAACCTAGAGTTAGGCGCCTGCCATGGATCAACAACATCCGATACCGCAGCAAATATCTTCCTACCAATTCCGATTGGTGGGAGACATGACATTAAAACAGTTCTTTCAGTTGGCGGGGGGAGCTTTGGTTTCTTTGCTTTTTTATGCCTCGCCTCTTCATCCTCTAATTAAGTGGCCGTTTATCCTTTTCTTTGCCCTTCTTGGGGTGGCTTTGGCCTTCCTTCCTTTTGAAGATAGACCCCTTGAGAGGTGGATTATCGCTTTTTTTCGGTCTATCTATTCCCCCACCATTTTTTTCTGGCAACAAGGGAGTACCAGATCAGTCTTTTTTCAAGAGGAAGCGGCGGTCCCGACTGAAAAAATAATTGCGCCGGGGGGAGAGGCCGCCCTTAAGGCCTACCTTTCTGCCCCTCCTTCGAGGTCGCCCGTCCTGGCTGTTCTTGAAAACGCGGAACAAGCCTTTCTTTCTAAAATTGCCCAGCTTTTTGGCGGCGGTGGGTATGTTCCTTCTCCCATTCAACAGGGCCCATCCATGCAGGGTCAGCCCCAACCCCAAAAAAGACCGGAGGTCGCTATTCCCCAAACGGCTCCGACCCCCCTTGTTGATACCGGTATCAGGCCCAAATTTGTCGTTGAAGAAAAACCAACCGAAGGGGCCGGCCCGGTGCCCCAGTTCCAAACTACCGGGGTGGGCCAAGTCTGGGGGTCAAAGGGCGCCATTACGGGAACGGCGGCCCAGTTTTCTCCCGAGGCGGCCCCGCCTCTTCCCCCGACCACCCCCAATACCATCGTCGGCCAAATCCTCGACGAGGAAGGAAAAATTGTCGACGCAGCCATTCTGGAAATTAGAGACGTGGCGGGAAGACCCGTTCGGGCCCTTAAAACCAATAAACTCGGCCACTTTATGATTGTAACTCCTTTGGCAAACGGAAAATACGAAATAATTATCGAAAAAGAAGGCTACTCTTTCGACCCGATTACCTTTACCACCGAAGGAGAAATCATTCCGCCGATAATAATCAGGGGCAGATCGCGCCCTACGGCCGTTACCGCCGAGACCGCACCGGCCGTTCAAGCGGCCAACCTATGAAAATACCATATCTATCAACTCCCGATGTCCCCTTGATGGCTCCCAGCCAGCAACACCTTCCCGTTGCCGACATCACCGACGACATTGTTCTCTATAAAGACGGCGGGGCCGCCCTGGTCATGGAATCAACTTCCTTAAACTTCGGCCTTCTCTCCGAAAAAGAGCAAGAGGCGGTCATTGCCGCCTACGCGGCCCTTTTAAATTCTCTTTCTTTTTCTGTCCAAATTGTCATTCGGACCCAAAGAAAGGATATTTCAAGCTACTTAATTTATTTAGACGCTGCCGCCAAAAAAATTGCCAATCCGAAGTTGACAAACTTAATGGCCGGCTACCGTCGTTTTATCGTCGACTCCATCAAAAAGAAAAACGTCTTGGGCAAAAGATTCTACGTCGTCCTGCCTTTTAGTCCCCTTGAGCTGGGCGTGACCAAGTCTTTTCTCTCAACGACCAGGCGCGGCGGACCTCTGCCTTTTCCCAAATCCTACGTCATCAAAAAAGCTAAGGTGCTTCTTTACCCGCGGCGCGACCATTTAATCAGACAGGCCGGGAGGCTAGGGATACGCTTAAGACAACTCACGGTCAATGAGCTCGTCGCTCTTTTCTATAACGTCTATAACCCTGAAGCCCCGGCAATCAAAAAGGAGGATATCTAAATGGAACCGCAAGGAGCCAAGCCTAATATTCCTTCCCCAACCCTGGCTCTTTACCAAAAACAATTGGGGATACTCGACATCGTTGCCCCCCAAAATTTAGAGATTGATTTTGACTATCTAAAAATAAACGGCGTCTTTTTTAGAACTCTGTTTGTTTCCGGTTATCCGCGTTTTGTCTCCCCGGGCTGGCTTGAGCCGGTCATCAATTTCGACAGCTCGCTTGATATCTCTTTTTACATCTACCCGGTTGAAGGCAAAAGCGTCCTTGACGACTTGAGACGCAAAATCGCCGAAATGGAGGCCGAAATTGCCACCGACTTAGAAAGAGGCAAAATTGTCGACCCGTCAACCCAGGCAAAACTCGAAGACGCCCGCTCACTTCAAGAGCAACTGGTCAAAGGTTCCGAGAGATTTTTCGAGTTTTCTTTCTATATCACCATCCCCGCCAATTCCCTTGAGGAGCTCAATCAGTTAAGCCGCCAGGTAGTCTCGACCCTTGGTGCTCTTTTAATCGTCGGCAAACACGCCACCCTGGACCAGGAGGCCGGGTTTTTATCCTCGGCCCCCTTCGGCATGGATAGACTGGCCATCACCAGAAATATGGATACGACCTCTCTGGCAACCACATTCCCCTTAACGAGCGCCGAGCTTTCAAGCGATCGTGGGGTCCTTTATGGAACAAACTCGGAAAACGAGTCTTTCATAATTTTCGACCGCTTCTCTTTAGAAAACGGGAACATGTGTCTATTCGGAACGTCGGGAGGAGGTAAGTCCTATTTCGTCAAACTCGAAGCTTTACGCTCCTTAATGCTCGGAACCGAAGTCGTCGTTATCGACCCGGAAAGTGAGTATAAATCTCTGGCCGATGCTGTTGGCGGAGAGTTTATTTCTTTTTCTTTTAACTCTCCCTCAAAAATTAATCCTTTTGACCTCTCCCAAGTTTATGAGGAAGGCGAAAACCAGCTGGGGCTTAAAATTCTTTCCCTGCATTCCCTTTTTAAGGTCATCATGGGGGTCATTACCCCTTCCCAAGAAGCCCTTCTTGATCGGGCCATTGTCGCCACCTACCGCGCCAAGGGCATTACCCAAGACCCGGCCACCCAAAAGAAAGAGCCGCCTTTAATGGAAGACCTTTACAAAATTCTCATCGGCATGGAGACGGCCGAGGCCACGGATTTGGCCGCCCGAATCGAAAAATTTGTCAAGGGGTCTTTTGTGGGAATTTTTGATAAGCAAACCAATATTGATATAAAGAATCCCTTCACTGTTTTTTCTGTAAAAGATTTGCAGGATGTGCTTCGGCCCATTGCCATGTTTATCATTCTTGATTTTATCTGGACCCGGATTAAAAAAGACTTAAAGAAAAGGCTGCTCATTGTTGACGAGGCTTGGCACATGATGCGCTACCCGGACTCGGCTCAGTTCCTCTGGAGCGTAGTTAAGAGAGCCAGGAAGTACTCTCTGGGTCTAACCACCATCACCCAGGACGTCGAGGACTTCTTAACCCAAGACATCGGCAAGGCCATCGTTACCAACTCGGCCCTCCAGCTTCTCTTAAAACAGTCTCCGGCCGCCATCGACAAAATCTCGGAGGTCTTTTATCTCTCGCAGGGAGAAAGGCAGCTCCTTCTGGCCGCCAACGTTGGCGAAGGAATTTTCTTTGCCGGACCACACCACGCCCCGATTAGAGTCGTCGCCTCCGAAGAAGAACACGCCCTAATTACAACCAAGCCGCAAGGAACCTTTGCAAGGAATGTTCCCACAACCAACCAATGAACAGTGACGAAGCCCGACTATTAATTGAGGCGTGGAACTATTTTGATTCCCATCCTAAAGAAAAGTTTTGGGAAGGACTCCCCGGCATCTCAAGAGACGAGTTTTACAGGTTGATGCCGGTCATCACCGGTATCGAAAATCTTGTTGAGGCAAAAAATTATCTGGGGCGAGTCGCTCAAGGAAGAATCTCGGAAACCGTTCCCGGAACAATTATTGAGAAGGCGAAAGAAGGAGAAATCCCCAAACCTTACCTTGAAGACGCCAGGCGCGCCACCGCCTCCGTCAGGGCTTGGCTTAAAAACATTAAACCCAAAGGACAAGAAAGTCTTGCTTTCCGTCAAGTTGCGGCCGCCCAGGTTAAAGCGGAGCTGGCAAGAATTGAAGAAAGTAGGACAGAAAGACCAAAAATAGAAACGGCTCCCCTAAAGACCCCAGCTCCTATCCCTGAAACAATCGCTACTTCCTTCCCCCCTGAAGAATCGGTTCCATTTGGAATAAAAATAACACCAGCAGCGCTAAAAGCTTTTGGCGAGTCGGTCGGAAAGGCAGGCGGCATCCCATTTAAATTGGTCTCCTTTTTCGCCCCGCCCAAAGTTTTGGCACGAACACCGCAAGCAACCGCCGCTCTAGCCAGCGCCATGAGCCTTTCCCAAATTTCGGCTAAGGCCCAGGACTTGCCTGAAATTGAGAAAAAACACTTTTTGCGAATAGTTGAAAATCTTAGACAAGCCGAGTTTTCTTTTTATGGGCAAGTCCGGCTGTCCAGAACGATCATTTCGGTTCGGGAAATAACAATTTTGATGGGGCCGGAATTCGGCATGACCCAGGGAGAGGCCGTTGCTCTTGTCCGAGGGGGCGCCCCCTCGGGACGAGGACCCTCCTTTATCAGCGGCGTCGGCCGGCAAATTTTTGGGGGGCTTGCTCAAAGGGCGGTTACCAAAGCCGCGACAAAAGCTGTAACTTCTGCCCTAACTAAGGCCGAGGTTTCGATTACGACCAAGGCGGTGGCTGTGGCTGCCGGAGCCCCCGCCGGGCCCGTTGGAATAGCTATCGGCCTGGCGGTCGGCTGGCTGGTGGACAAAGCCAAAGATCTTGGTTCGTGGCTTATAAGAAATGCACCGAAGGTAGCGATAGGGCTCGGTGCTCTTCTTTTTGGAACGGGTTTTGCTTTAAATAGCAGTCTTTTGATGGGAACAGGGGGGCTGGTCGGTTTTGGCGGCTTGGTGGGTCAGGCCGGCGGTGTCGGACCAGCCCTATCTCGGGCCGGAGGATTTGCCTCGTCGGTAATTACCGGAATAACCTCTCTTGCTGTTGCTTCAATTGCTACCCCTTTAATTGTGGCGTTAATTTCGATTCCGGTTCTGGTTGCAATTATTCTTTTTATCATTAACTCTGGAGCGTACATCGTTCCGCCCTCGTCTTTTTCTGTACTTGAAGAAAACCCCCATATTGGGATCGTAAAAGAGGTTTCTCCTTCGGGTCCATTTGAAAATTCAAATCTGCCCCTAACGGTTACTTATACGATTACTATAACCGCAAAAAGGGGAACGCTTACAAATATCGGGTTTGAACATAAATGTGGGGCTATTGCAAAAAATTCAACCAACTCTTGCCCCGCTCCTCTTCCCCAGAGTATTCCGCAAGAAATATCTCCAGTTGAACCATATGTCTTTACCTACACCCAAACTTATAGCGGCTCATCCTATCGGGATTCCCTGGTCATAAACACTTTTACGGTAACCGCAGACACGCCGGAAACAACGGGGGCTTCTGCAAGCGGGGTGGCGTCCATAATAATCGGCAATCCTCCAACAGGCTGTTACAAAGTCGCGGGAACATGGCCTGCAAACGAGCGGGCCGCAATTATGGCTGCAACATCTAATCTGGTGGGGAGGTCCCCAACTTTCGTGGCACGACTTTGCGCCGCATATAGCCAGGTCAATCTTTATTATGATCCTTCTAAAGTCTGTGGTGTATGGGGCTGTGCTCCCGGGGGAAACGTTATTTATTTCAACTCTGCGGGCCTTGGAAATACACACAACGCCACATACATCTTGGCCCATGAATCGGGCCATGTTCTGGCCTACGGTTCTCCGAACCTTTATCAAGCATACCTTGCTTTTCCTGGAACCCTTGGGGAGCTACCTGTCTGTACTTATGGAGGAACCGAGCCGGCCGAGGGTTTTGCCGAAGCAATTGCCCGATATGCGGTTGGCTCTGCCTGTCTGGCAAACGAACCAAATAACAAGTCGTTTGTAGAAACTCATATTTTTAGATAATCTAAGTGTAGTCTTATGGGAAAAATAAAAATTAGAATTCTTTTAATCTTTCTCTTTGTTGTCCTTGTAATTGGTGTATTTGTTTTTCTACGGGCTCGACCCGAACCTGCTCCCCCAGGGGCAACCCCTTCGGTTGGAGCCAGCTATAAATCTGTTGTGCCGGGCTCAAGCTCAAGAAGCGACGTTTTGGCGACCCTAGGAAAATCGCTAAACGATGAGGCTTCGGATTTACTCAACTTTAAATCTAGTAACCCCAACCTTCCCCACCAGGTTGCGGTCCCTGTCGATACCGTTGTCTTTATCAGAGAAATTATTACGGCAAAAGACAAAAAAACTACCGAAGATATAACTTCGCAGTATGGAAACGCCCCTTATACTCTTTACGGACCAGCCTCTGTGAATGGATTCAATCTTTATGTCTACCTTGACAAAGGAATCGCCTATATCGGACACGTTAAAGAACCAATCTTATTAGAGATTTGGTACTTCCAGCCCACAACGATTGAGGATTTTCAGGTGAAGTGGGCAAAAGGTTATTCTACAACTCAGAGGCCTATCCAGTAAGTTTACCCTTGAACCCTTACGGGCATAATCAGGTGAAGAAAGGCGGGGTCGGTCGGGTCCTTGAAAACCCCCGGCGAGGAAGGCCCGGAAAGCTCCATGTTAATCTCTTCTGCCTTTACCGCGTGCAAAAACTCTTCCAAGAAGCGGTAGTTAAAGGCAATCTCAAGTTTTGTTTCCCCTTCGACCCTTGCGTCGACCCTTGTCTTTTGGCTCCCGGAGGTCGAGCTTTCGGCTGAAACGTCCAAGAAATCTTTACCCAAATTAATTTTGACGATGTTCGCCGCCTCCCTGGCAAAAACGGACGAGAGCTTAACCGCCCTTAAAAACTCTTCTTTGTCGGTCAGTATCTTTGTTCCTCCCGCCTTGGGAATTATTTTTTCGTAGTCCGGAAATTCTCCTTCCAAAACCCTCGACGAGAGAACCACCCCGTGGGTGCCAAAAAGGACCTGGTTTTCTTTTTTGTTAACGCTTAAGAGAATCTCTTCGTCCTCGACAATCCTGGAAAGCTCCCCCAGTACGCTTTTGGGTAAAACCATCCTTTCCTCTTTCGCCTTTAGCCTTATTTGAATTTTCTTTTGTGAGAGACGAAAGCCGTCGGTGGCAACAAGAATTAGCTGGTCTTTTTGAAAAACAAAAAGCACGCCCGTTAAGATGGGCCTGGTTTCGTCGATTGAGGCGGCAAAAATGACTTGAGAAAGGGCGTTTAAAAAAGATTCTTTGGGAAGGACTATGGCCCCATCTTTACTGACCGAGTTGGGGACGGGCGGAAAATCTGACGCATTCATTCCCGAAAGGGTTGATTCAAAAGTTGGCGTATGGATTTTTAATTGCTCTTTTTCGACTTCAAGGGTAATCTTTTCCGCAGGCAAATTGATCACCAGGTCGGTAATTGTCCTTCCTGGAACGGTTATTTCGCCTTCTTTTTCAACGCTGGCCCCGATTGAACAGGCGACCGAGACTTCAAGGTTGGTTGAAGAAACCAAAAGCCTGGTTTTTTTGGCGACCAGTAAAATATTGCCTAAGACGGGAAGTTGGGTTCTGGTATTGATAAAACGGGAAGCCAAGGACAAAGATTTTGAGAAGTTTTCTTGTAAAACGCTGGCTTTCATTTCTTCCTTATTATCATATTTAAAACAGTAGTACTAGTAGTAGAAGGTGTTGATAAGTTAATAATTTGGCCAGTTTGGTTTTAATTTTCGGGACAATTTCGTGTTGATATGAAGCTCGGCAATTTGTTGATACTTTTGTGGATAATTTCTGGCCCATTGTTGATAAGTGGAAAAGTCTTTGGACTTACCCTCAAAGCCTCTTTTTTATCCCCAACAAGTCCTCACGGATTTGCACATCGTTCGAAGCCAGACTGGTGATCTTTTCCACCGCGTGCATGACCGTGGTGTGGTCCCTCCCTCCGACCAGCCTTCCCACCTCCTCAAGAGGCAGGCCCAACTCTCTTCTTAAGAGGTACATCAAGATTTGACGGGGTCTGGCAATCGGTCTGGTTCGTGAAGGCCCGAGAAGGGACCTTTTGCCGACGGAAAAATATTTGGCAACGGCGGTAAAAACGTCGGCCGGGGAGGCTTTTTTGGTCAGGGGCTCCTCCACTCCCTTTCCCAAGAGCGAGCGGACCAGCTCTTCCCCGATCTCTTCTTTCCTCATTCTGGCGTGGGAGGCAAGCCTGATTAAAAACCCTTCTATTTTTCTGGCGGAGTCAACGTTGCCGGCGATGATTTGAATTAGGTCCATGGGAAGGGCCATCCCCTTCTCCTTGCACTTGATTTGCATAATTGCACAGCGAAGCTCAAAGTCGGGCGGGGCAACGTCGACAATTAGGCCCGCCTCAAAGCGGCTCCTTAGCCTTTCTTCCAGTTTAGAGATTTCGGAGGGGTGTCTATCAGAAGTTAATATTATTTGGCCTCCGGCCCCGGTGACGGCATTAAAGGTGTGGAAGAATTCCTCCTGAACAGCGTCCTTGCCGGCAATAAACTGAATATCGTCGATTAAGAGAATAGAAAGTTTTCGGTATTTCTCGCGAAAGCTCTGGGTGGTCTTATTTCTTATTCCCTCAACAATGTCGTTGGTAAAATCCTCCCCCGTACAAAAAAGAATTTTTGTCGACGGGGACTTCTCAAGAAGCAAAACCCCGACCGCGTTCATGAGGTGGGTTTTGCCGACGCCCACCCCGCCCCAGATAAAAAGGGGGTTATAGGCGCTCCCGGGGTTGGTAGAAACCGCCTCTGCCGCCGCGTGGGCCATTTGGTTGGAGGAAGATACGGCAAAATTTTCAAAGGAAAAGCCGGGCCTGACCCTGGTTCTGGTGAATGCGGCCAGGAGTTCCTCTTTTTCCTTTTTCTCGGTTTCAAAAAGGGGCGTTCCGGTCGCCTCTTGAACAGTCCTGTCCGGATTTTGTTTGACCAAAAAAACGAGGTCGCACGGCTTACCCAGGCTTTTGGTGAGTGAATCTTGCACCAGGCCGAAGTACCTTCCCTCAATGGTTATCTTGACAAAAGAAGAGGAACAGCCGACGTGGACAGTCACCCGACTTTCTCCTTCCTCGATTTTGTCGATGTGGGTTTGCGAAAACCAAGTCGAAAAAATAGCGGGAGAGACTGAAAGTTTAAGAACCTCGAGGGTTTCTTGCCAAAGAGTCTTTTTGTCGACACTGGCCATATTAGATAGAGTAGCATGGACTATTATCGAGTTATCCACAAGACGTCAACCCCCAAAAAAGGCGAAATTTTATTAAAAAGAGGTTTTCGTTATATAATGTTCCCATGGCAACCAAGAGAACTTACCAGCCAAGCAAAATTAAAAGGGCCAGGGCCCACGGTTTTAGGGCCAGAAGCAAAACAGCCAAGGGCCGAGCGGTTCTGGCTAGGCGAAGACTGAAAGGAAGAAAAAGGTTGACCCCAAAATAAATGTTATCCCGCCAATTTACCCTTAAAGGAAAAGAAGCGTTTGAGAAGGTCCGGAGTCAGGGCCGCCTTTTTCAATTTAATTCTTTCGGTCTGAGTGTTTTAGAAAGAGGCGACGATGAAAGCCCGCGCTTCGCCTTTATCGTCTCAAGCAAGGTTTCAAAGGAGGCGGTCCAGAGGAATAGGATTAAAAGAGCTCTAAGCGAGGCGGTGCGCTTTGAGATGACACGGCTAAAAAAGGGTTTTGACGCCATCTTTTTGGCCAAACAGGTTGGTACAAGGAAACCAACCGACGAGTTAATGAGAGAGGTGAGGGAGGCCTTAACGGGAGCGGGCCTGGCAAAATGAAAAAGATATTAATTTTTGTTTTAAGCTTTTATAAAAAGGCAATTTCTGGTAGCATTAAACTTCTTTTTGGCGGCGGTTGTCGTTTTAGTCCGACTTGCAGCGACTATGCCAAAAAAGCCATCGAAAAACACGGGGGTCTCGTAGGGTCAGTGCTTGCAATCAAGAGGATTTCCCGATGCCACCCGCTTGGGGGATTCGGATACGACCCGGTTCCATAAAAATATGAACATTTTTAACATAATACTAATTGAGCCCTTAGCCAACGGGCTGATTCTTTTTTACAAACTTCTTGGGCAAAACATGGGCCTGGCCATCATCGGTTTTTCTCTGGCGCTAACATTTCTCCTTAAGCCCTTAACCAAGCCCTACATGCAGTCGATGAAGAAAATGAAAGATTTTGAGCCACAGCTAGCCAAACTTAAGGAAAGACACAAGGACGACAGGAAAAAACTGATGGAAGCCCAGACAGAATTTTACAAACAAAAAGGAATAAATCCCGGGGCGGGGTGTCTTCCTTATCTACTCCAGATCGTTGTTTTGATTGCCCTTTTTAACGTTTTTACAAGAGTGCTATCTCCTAACGGAGATGTCATATCTAAATTTAACGAGCTTCTTTATGCCCCCCTAAAATTTGCCGGAGGGGAGACACTCAACACCAAATTCCTTTATCTAGATGTTACAAAACCCGACGCATTTAAAGTTTCTTTTCTTCCTTTTTCGGTTCCCGGCCCGATTCTTATCCTGGCGGCGCTTTTACAATTTGTCTCCGCCAAAATGATGACCCCTTTTCAAAAGCTTGAAGCGAAAGTGGCTAAAAAGACCAAGGGGGCGGCGGACGACTTCCAGGTTTCCATGCAAAAATCGATGTCTTTGACTTTTCCGCTTTTTACTTTAATTTTCGGATTAAGCTTCCCGTCGGGTCTGGCTCTTTATTGGTTGCTCTTTTCTCTTTTTCAGCTTTTACAGCAGTATAAAACCTCGGGATGGGGAGGGCTTACCCCTTTGGTTTCGAAAATAAATGAAAAAAGATTTAATTAAAGATGTTCAAAAAGACGCCAACGAGCTCTTGGACCTAATGGGAACAAAAGCCAAGGCGAAGGTTACCGAAGACAAAGAAAACGACGTCCTTCTGGTCAACATTAAGACCGAGGAAGAGGCGGGCCTTCTTATCGGCCGCCACGGAGAGACGCTAAATTCCCTGCAAAGCGTTTTGGGATTAATGTTTAGACAAAGAACCGGGGAGTGGAAAAGAATGCTGGTCAATGTTGGGGACTGGAGAGAAAAACAGGAAGAATACCTTAAAGAAATGGCCAAGGTGACGGCCGAGAGGGCAATTCAAACAGGGGAGCCGCAGAATCTTTACAATCTTTCGGCCTCCCAAAGAAGGGTTATACATATGGCTCTTTCGGAGGATACGGGAGTTGAAACAGAGTCGGTGGGCGAGGGAGACGAGAGATACCTTGTTATCAAACCGAAAAAGTAACCTGATATTGCCAGTTTTGATCTTTCTTATTCCTGCCCAAATAGGCTACCACTTCTGGCCGGACTTTGCCCACGTTTTTGGTATCAGAGTCGATTACCTTTCTCCCACGATATATTTAACGGATGTCCTCATCCTCTCGCTTTTTATCTTTTGGCTAAGGCCTAAGCCCAAAATTGGCCGAAGGACAATTGTTTGGATTGTTTCTTTCTTACTCTTAGCATTCATCAACGTCTCTCTGGCAAAGAATACCGGCGCCGCCCTTTACAAATGGATTAAGATTTTTGAGTTTGCCTTTTTTGGCTACTATCTTTCTTCCCTTAAGGGGCTTGATATAAAAAGGCAAATAATATTCCCTCTAAGTATTTCTATCTTGTTTTTTTCTTCAGTCGGCATCCTTCAGTTTCTTAAACAGGGAGCCCTCGGCGGATTTCTTTATTTTTTGGGCGAAAGGAGTTTCTCTTCTACATCTCCCGGTATCGCCCTCGTCGATATCGGCGGCGCCCAATATTTAAGGGCTTATTCAACTTTTTCTCACCCTAATTCTTTGGCCGGGTTTTTGGTAATGGGGTTAATCCTGCTCGCTTTTGCTAAAGAAAGCCGGCGATTAAAAGTATTTGTCTTTACACTCGGTTTAACCGCCCTTTTCCTTTCCTTTTCTCTCGGGGCGCTCTTGGGTCTGGCGGTTGTGCTAATTTTTTACCTGATAACAAGGATTTTGCCCCGGACGTTTAAGAAAAGCTTAATGGCCATAATTTTTTTGGGTATTTTTTTGAGTCTGGTTTTGACTGTTTATCCAAGGGGCGACTTAAGAGCCGGGAATTTGCCCGAAAATATCAATAGCCGTTTGGTCTTGGCCAGGGCCGCCGGGGAACTTTTTTCTTCTTCCCCTATCTGGGGAGTTGGCCTTAACAATTTTATTGTTAGACTTCCCGAGATTAAATTGGTTGCCGGCGTTTCCTGGTGGCTACAACCCGTGCATAACATTTTTCTTTTGGTGTTGACCGAAACGGGAATTTTCGGCCTTCTTCTTTTTGCCTATTTATTGACAACGGCAGGAGCGGCTTCGGCCAAAAAAAGCAAAATTCTTTTCGGACTGGCGATAGTTTTTATGGTGGTCACGGGACTAGCTGATCATTACTGGTTGACTCTTCAGCAAAACCAACTCCTTTTATCTTTAGTTCTCGGACTTTCATTAAGATAGGCAATTAGTTATGTTAGACTAAAAAAATGGAAACGTTGTTAAAAATTTATTGCGACGGTGGGGCCAGGGGAAACCCTGGGCCTGCCGCTGCCGCCTTCGTTGCCGAAAGGCAAGGCAAGGTCATTTTCAAAAATGCTAAATTTTTAGGGAAGGCGACCAATAACGTTGCCGAATATTCGGCCGTTTTATTCGCCATGAAATGGCTTTCTAAGTTTTCAGACAAAACATTTGACGAAGTTCGTTTTGTCTTGGACTCGGAACTGGTGGCCAAACAACTGGCCGGGCTTTTTAAAATTAAAAACGAAAATTTAAGGAGTCTTTATTTCTCCGTCAAAGAAGAGGAGGAAAAAATTCCTTTGAGAATTTCTTTCGCCGCCGTCCCCAGAAACAAAAACAGACTGGCTGACCTTTTGGTCAACATGACCCTTGATGAAAATTCTTAGGAGTTTCACGTTCCTCCAAGTTTTTAGTCAGTCGTCCACTTGAAAAGAAAATTTTTTCAAAAAAAGTCATTTAAAAATTACAAAAAGTAAATTGCAATGCCGCGGAAATTGACCTAGGATAAAGTGGCGATGAGCCCCGACACAACATTTGCCCCCGACTATCGCCCGACCGTCGCCATTTTTTCTGAGCCCGGAGGACTTTCCGTCTCCTTGGTTGAAAAACTTCTGGCAAACTTTTGTAAAGTAGTCTTAGTCGCCGATGACATTAAAGGCTGGGAGGAGGCAACCGCCCACATCAGCCAAAAAAACTTTCTGGAAATTGTCACCTTGCCCGAAGTTTCTCCCGAATACATCGTTTTTATCGACCTCGACCTTGCCAAAAAGACAAGCGATTACGAAAAGTTAATTAGACTTTATTCAAAAAGTGCCGCCAAAGTTCTCGTGGTTTTACCCTATTCATTTAATATCCGGGACTTAGTCCGTGTCGAGGTGGTCCAAGAAACACTCAAGGAGGCGGGGGACGATTTTGGCACCATTTATTTAGGCGACCTGGTTGGCCCTAGGCTAAGGGAAGACGAAAGCGACTTGGTTAGGGCACTTACGGAGGGCCTGACAAAAAATGCCTTTCCTTTGTTGGAAGGAAATTACTACCCCTTAAATATAGCTGACGCGGGGAGGGAGATTGCCAAATCTCTTTTTTCCTTCGGCCCGTATGGCGACTCCCTGGCCATAATCGGCGAGGGAGTGAGCGGGTCCCATGTTTTTGAAAGAGCCAGAAACATTTTAGGAGAGATAGAGCCCTCCCAAGGAGCCGAAAAAAGGAAAGAGGCACCGGCTGCCAAAAAATTAGTCCGCCAGCTAAACTTCGAGCAGGCGATAAAAGAAACCATTGAGTGGTTGAAGACAATGCCTCAAAAAAGGCAATTGGTTAAAGAAGAGAAAAGGGTAAAGAAGGAATTACAACCCTCCATTATTTCAAAAAAGCTCGTCTTTAGATTTCTTCTTTTTCTTTTTGGCGTTTTTCTTTTGCCCTATGTTTTTCTTTCACTATCGGTACTTTCTTTAGTTATCGCCTCCCAATTTTTAGGGAAGGCACAGATTGAAGCGGCCGGCTCTGCTTTTAGCGCCGGCCGGGTTTCAGCCGACATCGCCTCCGGACAGCTTAGCCTTTATTCAAAAATTCCTTTAGCGGGACAGGCGCTGGTTGGTTCGAAAAACCTCTCCACCCTTTTAAAGAAGGGAAACTCTTTGGGAGAAAGAGGGGTGGCCACAATCAAAGCGGGTTCGCTTCTTTTTTCAAAAGTTTTGGGAGAGGCAGTCTACGACCCGTACGTCCTATCCCAAAACTTGGCCCTGGACTTGGACGATCTTTATCAAGAGAGCGGCTTTCTATTGACGGAAATCGACGCGGGCGGCGGCGTCTTCGCCAATTTTATCAAAGGCCGCTCATTCTATAAGGCCCTTCCCGGGATTAGAGAGAAGGTTTTGCAGACAAAAAGGATTATTAGTGAGTTTCCCGCCTTGACCGGGGGGCAGAAGCCGACAAGCTATTTGATTCTTTTTCAAAATAATATGGAGCTAAGGCCAACAGGAGGATTTATTGGTTCTTTTGCTTTAGCCAGCTTTGACGGCGGCAGACTAACCAAGATGCAGGTTTCAGACGTTTATGCGGCCGACGGACAGCTAAAGGGGTACGTTGAGCCGCCGGGGGCGATTAAGAATTATTTGGGGGAGGCGAATTGGTATTTGAGAGACTCTAATTGGGATGCTGATTTTCCAACCTCAGCCTCGCGGGCCGAGTGGTTTTTGGATAAAGAGATAGATGAAAGTGTCGATGGGGTAGTCGGGGTGGACCTCGAGTTTGCCAAAAATATCTTAAAAATAGTCGGCCCCATAAGCCTCACCGACTTTAATGAAGTTGTCGATGACAAAAATCTATATGAGAAGACTCAAGGCCAGGTTGAATCAGATTTTTTCCCGGGTTCCTATAAAAAGACCAGCTTTTTGACGGCTGTTTCAAGACAGCTTCTAACCCGGGTTGCCGAGGCAAAAGAAAAAGAGCTTCTGCCTTTGACGCTGGCAATACTTGAAAGTCTCGAGACAAGACATTTACAAGTTTTTCTGCACAACAAATCGGCTCAGGTTGCCATTTCATCTTTGGGCTTTGACGGAGCCGTCAATCAGCCTTCTTGTCTGGGGAATTGCTACGCTGACTGGTTTGGGGTGGTTGATGCCAATGTCGGGGTCAATAAAGCCAATTATTTTTTGGAAAGAGAATTGGCTTTTAGCGCCTATTTAAGCGGTCAAGACCTCAAGGGTTTTTTGACAGTAAACCTCAAAAATTCGGCCAATTCGGCACTCGGCGAGGCGGGGAGATATAAAACATATTTAAGGGTCATGTTGCCTATGAGCGCCAGCGTCAACGAGGCTCTGACGACCTCTGGTAGTTTTCAGGAAGCTCAAACGCCGGAGATAGAAGAGAAAAGCGGTCGGAAAGAAGCCGGTGTTTTTGTTGAAGTCGGGCCTGGGCAGACAAAAGAGGTGACCTTCTCTTGGCAGGAAGAAATCGGTCTGGACTTTGAGAAGGAGGGAGAATACCGGCTCTACGTTAGGAAACAGGCGGGCACGCTTGAGGATAAAATCGCGGTGACACTTTATCTACCGCAAGGCATAAAAATTGTTTCCCAGCCTTTATCTTCCTTGACCCAGGACGGGGGATACGGGTATAATACTTATCTGACGCGAGATTTGTTCTCGCGTATTTCTTGGTAAACTCCGATTTAATCGGGGTAAAGATGAATAAAACAACTCTCACGGCCCAAGTAAGAAAAGTGACCGGCAGGAAAGTCAAAACCCTAAGAAAGGAAGGCTTAATACCGGCCAACATTTACGGGAAGAAAATTAAATCCCAAGCAGTACAGGTTAAGGCGCTTGACTTTAAAAAAGCCTATGAGGAGGCGGGCGAGACCGGTCTAATCTCCCTTGGGGATCGGGCGGTTCTTGTTTCCAGCGTACAATTTAATCCCTTAACAGATGCGGTAGTTCATGTAGACTTTAGACAAGTTGACCTCAAAGAAAAAGTTACTGCTGCCGTTCCCGTTGAGTTAATGGGGAAATCGCCGGCGGAAAAAGGAGGCATTGGAACGGTTGTTCAATACATTGACGAGATAGAAGTTGAAGCCCTGCCGACCGACCTTCCTGAAAAGTTTGAGATAGACGCTTCGGGTCTTTCCGAGGTCGACCAGGCAGTATTCGTTAGTGACCTAAAATATGATCAGGCCAAGGTCGAGGTTAAAAACGACCCCGGGGAAATTATCGTTAAAGTAGAGCCTCCTCAAAAAGAAGAAGTGGTGGCACCGCCGGTTACCGAGGGAGTTCCCGTAGAAGGCGAAGTCCCGAAAGAAGGAGAAGCTCAAGCTCCAAGCGAAGAACCCCAAGAGGAGAAAGCTTCTTAATTTTTAAGGGCATCTTCCAAAGCTTTAACTTTGGAAGAGTTGGGACCAATCGCTTTTGCTTTATCTAAAGATAATTTTGCTTCTTCCAAGTTTCCCAATTTCAGCTCGATATTGGCTAACTCAATCCAGCCGTCGAGGTAAGTTGGATTTTCTGCCAAAAACTCCTCCCAGTATAATTTTTGTTCTTTTAGGAGCTGCTGTTCGTCTATTCGGTTTTGGGTTTTTAGACCCAAGACCCTTTTGTCTGAAAGAAAACTCTCAAGATTAAATCCAGCAACAAACAAAAGAAGGACAACGGCGCAACAGGAGCAAAGAAAAATTAGCTGTTTCTTGAGGGAACCCCTTTTGGCTTTCTTGCGTTCGGCAGGATTTTTTGTCATTGCAAATCCCTAATTTTTTCTGTTATTCTTAATAATTATGGACGAGACCCCCACCCCAAAGCAAGAGGGCGAGCCGATGGCCAAGCTCGAGAAGGACGTGGCCGAGCTGGAAAAGCCGAGTTCCGTTCCCGCGCCCCAGCCCCAGGTTTCCCCGGGGCCGCAAGTTACTCAACCCCAAATTTTGACTCCGCCTCCGCCGACCGAGACCACCGGAAAGAAAAATCCTGTTCTTTGGATCGCCATAACACTCTTTGTTTTGGCACTTTTGGCGGGAGGAGCCTACGTTGTCCTCAATACGGGACTTTTGACGAAAGAGAAAGCGTGTACTCAAGAAGTCATGGTTTGTTCGGACGGAACGAGTGTTGGCAGGGTCGGCCCCAACTGTGAATTTGCATCTTGCCCGACACCCACTTTGACACCCGAGCCTACTCCGGAGGCAAGTCCGTCCGAGACCCCAAGCGCAACGCCAACCGCAACTAGCTCGGCCACACCAACGGCAACTCCTTCGGCAAGCCCTAGCCCTTAGGCCAAGAAGCTTCAATTAAGGTCGGGGAATCATCCCACTTCGCCAAGGCTTCGCGGGATTGTTGCCAGATTTTTTCAGTCACGAAAGGCATAAAAGGGTGAAGAAGCTTGAGAGATTCTTGTAAGACGTACTCGAGGGTCTTCTGGGCCTCCGGTCTTCTTTCCTTGGTCTTCTCTAAATAAACATCGGCGAATTTATGCCAGACAAAATCGTAAATTTCGTTAGCCGCCTCATTTAATCGGTATTTATCAAGAAGCCTACCGACGCTTCTGGTCGTCGCTTTAAGTTCTTTAACGATCAAATTGTCGTCCGCGTTTCTTTTAATTCTTTTGCCCTTTTCCTCCATCAATACAAACCTGGCAATATTCCAGATTTTGTTGGCAAAGTTTCTTTGACCCCGAACATTGTCTTCAGAAAGAGAATTGTCGTTCTCGATCAAAGAGCCCCAGATGGAAGCCATTCTCAAAGCATCGGCTCCGTATTTTTCAACCATCTCACTTGGGTCAATGACATTACCCTTAGATTTGCTTATTTTTACTCCATATTTATCTCTAACCAGGCCGTGGAGTAAGACGACCTCGAAAGGAACCTTGCCAGTGGCGTATATCCCAAGCATCATCATCCGAATGACCCAAAAAGGCAGAATATCGTAAGCAGGATTCATCACGGTCGTTGGATAAAAGTATTCAAAATCCCCGGGCTTGGCCGTCTGTAAAGTAGCGAATGGCCATTGTCCGGAAGAAAACCAGGTGTCAAAAGTGTCCGTATCTTGAGTCAGTTTATCGTGTTCGCAGGAAGAGCAGGCCGCTGGGGTTTTTCCATCGGTTATCATCCATTCCAAGCACTTGTTGCATCTGAAAGCCGGAATCCTTATGCCCCAGACGAGCTGGCGGGAAATATTCCAATCTTTGAGATTCTTGAGCCAGTGCTTGGCTATTTTTTCGTATTTTTTGGCAGCGAACTTGATTTGTCCGTTTCCAATAGCCGAAAGAGCATTTTTGGCAAGCTTGTCAACTTTTATAAACCATTGTTTGGAAACCATCGGCTCAATTAGACCTTTATCCTTGTAGCAGACGCCGACGATGTGCTTTAGTTTTTCTATCTTCTTAATTTTGCCGGCAGCTTCAAGGTCCTTAACAACTTCTTCCCGGGCTTCGTTAGCTTTTAAGCCAACATACTTCTCAGGCGTATTAACCATCCTTCCGGCTGAGTCGATAACGGAGACTACGGCCAGTCCGTGTTTTTGGCCTATTTCAAAATCGGTAGCGTCGTGCCCGGGAGTAATCTTTAAAGCCCCGGTCCCAAATTTAATGTCAACAAGGAGGTCGGCGATAATGGGAAGCTCTCTTTTTACAAAAGGGAGTATCGCCTTTTTACTGAGAAGATTTTTATATCGGGCGTCTTTGGGGTTAACCGCAACCGCCACGTCAGCGAAAATTGTTTCCGGCCGGGTTGTGGCTACGGTTACAGGGCCATAATCGATGAAGTAAAGATTGTCTTCTCTTTCGATGGAATCGACCTCTAACTGTGAGTAGGCAGTTCCACAGCGAGGACAGTAATTGACGATTCTCTCGCCTCGGTAGACAAATCCATCGTCGTAAAGTTTCTTAAAGGTTTTATAAATAATATTGACAATTTTCGGGTCGAGGGTGAACTTGTTTCTGGTCCAGTCACAAGAAGCTCCTAGTTGCCGCAGTTGATTTATCATGACGTGTTTATTTTGCTGGACATAATCCCAAATCATCTGGTAGAGAGTTTCGCGGTCGAAATCGAAGCGACTTTTTCCTTGTTTGGCCAGTTTTTTTTCAAAGACAAATTGGGTTTCGATTCCGGCGTGGTCGGCTCCGGGCAGCCAAAGTGTGGGTTCGCCCAGCATTCGATGATAGCGCGTTAGAATATCCTGGGTCGCCACCTCTCTTGCGTGGCCAATATGAAGAGGATCGTTGGCATTCGGAGGAGGCATGATAATAACAAAAGGCCTTTTATCCTTTTGGATTTTGGGCGCAAAAGCCCCCGATTTTTCCCAGAGGCTATAAATTTGTTCTTCGTGGGCCAGGTGGTTGTAGGTTTTGTCCATGGCCAAATTATACTTTAAACTAGATTTGACCCACAATGGTTAGCTCAGGATTGGCTTTAAGCTGTTGCCATCCGGTCGGGGAGTGAACAAAGTAGGCATAGGCGGCAATATATGCCGCATTGTCGGTGCAAAGCCCCGGAGGAGGAACACGAAAATCGATTTTTATTTTTCTTCTGGCTATTTCTTCCTGAAATTTTTCTCTCAGTCGCAGGTTGGCGGCAACCCCACCGGCTAAAAGAAGCGACCTGGGTTCGAATTTTTTAACGGCCCGGAGGGTTTTTTCCACCAAAACATCAGTTATTGCTTCCTGAACTTGTGCCGCCAGTTCAGCCCTTCGAAGCTTTAGCGAAGTAGGGTTGGATTTCACTTCTCGCAGGACAGCCGTTTTAAGGCCGGAAAAACTCCAATCGAAATTATCATCATTTATCATCGGCCTTGGAAAAAGTTGCATACCGTTTGTTTTTTTATATTCTAAAGCCGCCTTCGAAATGGCGGGGCCTCCAGGGTAGGAAAGACCAAGAAGTCTCGCGCATTTATCAAAGCACTCTCCCGCAGCGTCGTCTCTTGTCCCACCAATCCACTCTATTTTTCCATGCCCACGCATCAAGACCAAATCTGTATGTCCACCGCTGACCACTAGTTCCAATGCGGGAAATTCCGGTTCATTGGTTAACCAGTTCGCATATATATGGGCGACAAGGTGATTAACTGGAATTAGGGGTTTTCCCCAGAGAAGAGAAAGAGTTCTTGCGGTTTCAATTCCAACAAGAAGAGAGCCAATAAGGCCGGGGCCGACCGTGACGGCGACTAAATCAATATCCTTCTCACTCAGGCCCGCTTCTTTAAAGGCAGTCTCGATGACCGGTAAAACGCTTCTAACTTGTTGCCTGGCCGCCTGTTCTGGGATGACGCCTCCGGTTTTGGCGTGCATCTCGGCAGACGACGCAACGACATTTGAAAGGATTTTTGTTCCATTTTCAACGATTGCCGCCGCGGTCTCATCACAAGAAGTTTCAATTCCCAGAATTTTCATCTTACCCCTCCTTAAACTTCTTAAATTCTTTTCTGATTTTTAAAAAAATTACCCCGGTGGCGACAAAAGCAAAAACCCAAGCAAGGGCCCCTAAACCGGCAATCCCTTTTTCCAGATTTTCTCTCTCGATTCCTGCAAGATACCCGACAACCACCCAGAGCGAGGTCCAGGCCAGAGAAGCCGCTGCCGAATAGAAAAGAAACTTCAGAAAATTATATCTCTGTGCTCCTGAGATATATGCTACCCAAAACCGCGTTAAGTTGGCCATGAGCGAGGTGGTTAATATTACGGGGCCATGACGCGAAAAAAGAAGTTTAGCTTTCTCGGCGTTTTTTTCTTGCTTGAGTTTTTTAATAAAGTAAGCTCCGGACTTATTTCCCAAAAAATAGGCAAGAATAAAGGAAAGCCAAGCGCCGAACCAGCCTGCGACCAAAATCCCGTAAAGAGAAAGTCCGCCACCATAGGCATAAAAACCTCCTCCGACTAGAATTAGCCCTCCCGGAATTATCCATCCCATTGGAGTTATTTCAATAAAACTTCCTAAAAAAACTATCAGGTAGCCCCAGGAAAGATATACCTGTTCGATTTCTTTTATTAGTTCCATGTGACGCTATGGCTGGCTGGGTCCGGTTCCCCTCAAATAGACGGCCTGCCAGGGACGAAAGTTTGAAACGAAAGTTTTTTGATAAATGGTTTCCCCGCCTCTTTCAACGCTATAGTTGAATGTCACCTTTGCCCCCCAGGCTTTAAAGTCGACCTGTTTTATGGTGCCGGCGGGGAGGGTTGGGTCGTCTTGATAAAGGTCTTCCGGGGGGGCAACGACATTGGTCACGACCGGCTTGGTTGTTTTGGCTATCCTGCCGTCGCTCGTGCCGTAGATTTCAAAAACCAGGGTGGCTTTCTTGGTATCGACGACCGGCTGGATAAGAAGATGGCCCGGTGTGTCGTTTTTAAACTTGAGGTCGGTAGTGGGAGCATAGACGGTGGCGTCAAGCCCCGGGGGAGAATCCTGCTCGTAATAGCTCACTCGATAGGCGTGGGCGCGCCGCTCAATTATGGGAAGCCCGGCGTTAAGAGCCGCCCGAAAGAGAGTGGTCGAGACTTGACAGACGCCGCCGCCGTCGCCGAGAATCGTTTTTCCGTCCTGGATAATATAAGCCTGTTTATAGCCGGTAAAACCCGAGACGTCCCCCAAAACCTCATTAAAGGAAAAAGTTTCGCCGGGAGCGACCAAAACGCCTTTAAATCTTGAGGAGGCGAGGCTAATGTTATAGATTCTGTTGGCGATTGAACCGGCAAAGCGGGAAGAGCCCCTGCCGATTAGCTCTTTAATCCCGAGGTTATTGACATCCTCAGTCTGAATTTTCGGCGCCTTTCTTTCAACCGGAATATCAATACTGGCCAGTGTCTCTTCAAAAGTTTCAAGAGTTGTCAGGCTTTCTTTAATTTTTTCGGTGAGGGCCTCGGCATCAAGCGTTACGCCGTCCCTGGAAGGCGCAAATTCTTTAACTCTTCCTGCCTCAAAAACAAAGACGGAGTCTTGGGGTTCTCTATTGATGCTTTTGGCAATCTCGTTGGCAAGCTCGGTGGTTGCTCCCTCGCTATACTGTTTTTTGGCGTCAAGAAGTCCTAAAAGTTGGTTTCCTTTATAGGTAAAAGTTTGAAATTCAAATTTTAGGGTGAGGATTTTGCTTTTAAGTTTCTCGGCGCGTTCGGCCAAGAGTTTGGCTTCCTCGTCGGTTAACGTCGGGTCGATTACTTTAAGGGGAATTTCTATCGGCTCACTGGATGCAAAAGAGAGGGCTTGGCCGATTTTTGCCCTCAAGATTTTGACGTCTAGGTCTGTTCCTGCTTTGCCTTTCTCGACGCTAACTTGCTTAGCTATCAGCTGGACAGAGGGATAAACCGGCTCAACGGCGATTTCGCCGGCAATCACCGAAAGGGCGCTTTCGAGTTTCTCCTCATCAATGGCCATCCTTAGACCTAGATTTGTTCTAACGAATGGCGCAGTTGTCCTTTTGGCAAAATCATAGAAGATGTTGCCGGTACGGGTTCTTTCATAGGCGGTCGTTGCCGAAGATGAATAATCATAACTTAGGCCAATCTCTTTGGTCTCTATTACCCAGGGTGTATCGTTAGCAACCAGGATGATTTTTTCCGGCACATCAATCTTTTCGGCAAGGGTTGAGGCGGCCTTTTCAGGAGAAAGAGAAGAGACATTTACTCCCGCAATGGAAGTATTCGGAAAAATGAGACCGTAATGGAATAAGTTATAACCCAGGAAAATAACCAGAAGAGGAACAATTAGAAGCCCAGCCGCCATTAAAAACTTTTTAAGGGGCTTCAGTTTCCTGAATTTTTTGAAAAATTTAGGCTTTAGTCTAGCCATGAGTGTATGATAACATGGTGTAAGAGAACTTAAAGAGAACCCGTATGGATCCAAACACTCCTCTACCCAATATGCCGCCGGTTGAGATTTACTCTCAAACCCCGGGCGTGGTTACCCAGCCTCCGCCTCCGCCGACGCTTCCCCCGCCTCCCCCCAAAAAGGGGATTCCCAAGATAGTCTTCATCATACCAGCTATTTTGGCTCTTCTGACTATCCTTTTCTTTGTGGGGAAGAGTCTTCTTTCAAGAGTTGGGGGCGGGGAGGCAACCATTACCTGGTGGGGACTTTGGGAGGAAGAGGCCGTGGTTGCCCCGCTTATTGCCGAATACCAAGCCGCTCATCCCAAAGTCAAAATTACTTATCAAAAGCAGTCTCCTCAGGATTATCGGGAAAGATTAACAAATGCTTTGGCCAAAGGCACGGGTCCTGATATTTTCCGTTTCCATAATACATGGCTGCCGATGTTTAGGGATGAGCTTGATTCCGTTCCAGCATCGGTCATGAGTGCGGGAGAATTTGCCCAGGCTTTCTACCCGGTGGCAACCTCAGACTTAACCAGCGGCAGCGGTCTTGCCGGAATTCCTCTGATGTATGACGGCCTGACCCTCTACATCAATGAGGAAATTTTCGAGAAAGCCGGCAAGACCCCTCCGGCAACCTGGGACGATTTAAGACAACTGGCAATTGGGCTGACAACCAAAGACGAACAGGGAACGATCACCCAAGCCGGGGTTGCCCTGGGAAGAACAGAAAATGTCGACCATTGGCAGGAAATCTTGGGCTTGATGATGCTCCAAAATGGCGTTTCGATGGGAAACCCGACCGGAAAGCTGGCCGAGGATGCTTTGAATTTCTTTACCATTTTTTCGTCCGTCGACGGCGTCTGGGACGCTACCCTTCCTCCTTCAACCATCGCCTTTGCCTCGGGGAAGCTCGCCATGTATTTTGGGCCCAGCTGGCGCGCCTTTGAAATTAGACAGCAAAATCCGAATTTAAGATTTAAGACGGTTGCCCTGCCTCAACTACCCAAAGGTAGCCCCAGCGAGCCGGATGTCGCCTATGCAACCTATTGGGCTGAAGGAGTCTGGGCCAGGTCCAAGTCCCGCGAAGCCGCCTGGGAATTTTTAAAGTTTCTCTCATCGAAAGAATCACTCGAAAAGATGTATCAAAATGCCGCCCAATCAAGGCTCTTCGGCGAGCCTTACCCAAGGAGCGATATGGCGTCGCTTTTGTCTTCCGACCGACTCTTGGGGGCGCTTCTTGTCCAGGCCCCGAATGCCGAAAGTTGGTACCTGGCCAGCCGGACGTTTGATGGTCCGACCGGCATCAATTCCCAAATAGCGAAGTATTTTGAAGACGCGGTCAATGCCGTCAATGCCGGCACGGCAGCCAGTAAAGCGCTGATTACGACCGCCGAGGGAGTCAAGCAGGTTTTATCCCAATATGGACTTAGTCGAGAATAGATACGACATTGGCATAAAAGACGAAGGACAGTTCACTCTTGGCCCAGGTGAAGTAGCTTCTTTGGTTTATCACGACATTTTTGATTACCCCTTGAGGCTGGGAGAGCTTGTAAAATGGCGGGCTGGAAAGAAGTTAACAATTAATAATGAGGAATTATCAACCCCGATTGAATCGGGGTCAATTAAGAGTCGGAATGCTTTTTATTTTTTTAAAGGACGAGACGGGATAATACTCAAAAGGCTATTGAGGGAAAGAATATCGGCGAAAAAGTTCGAAATTGCCCGAAAGGCTGGGCAAATCTTGCGGTTAATACCGACAATAAAAATGGTGGCAGTGACAGGCGCTTTGGCCATGGGTAATGCCGAGGGTGAGTCCGATATCGACTTGATGGTTGTTAGCAAAAGTGGAACTTTATGGACGACCCGCCTCATCACTTTACTTTTTTTGGATTTACTGGGCATTCCAAGAAGAAAATATGGCGACAATAACCAAAAAGACAAACTTTGTCTTAACATCTGGCTTGACGAAGGTTCTCTAATTTGGCCCAAAAAGAGCAGGAATTCATATACGGCTCACGAGATTTGTCAAATTAGGCCACTAGTTAATAAAGATAAAACTTACGACAGATTTATTTACGAAAATCTTTGGGTAAGAGAATTCTGGCCCAACGCGATTAGGAATAAAAATGTTTTTGCCAAGACCCGCCCCAAGCACTCATTTTTAGGTATTTTTGAGCCTTTGGCCAGGAGTCTTCAGTTTTGGCACATGAGAGGAAAAATCACCAGAGAGGTCGTGACAAAATCTCGGGCCCTATTTCACCCCCACGATTGGGGAAAAGTGGTTCTCTCGCGCCTTGCCTCTTGACAGTTTAATGCTTCTTAATTAAAATAGCACTCGCTGTTAGATATTGCTAATATGAAACCTAATCTTAAACCAACCGCGGGCTACCTTCTTATTGAACCGGTTGAAAAGGAAACAAAGACCGCCTCAGGCATTTATTTGCCGGATTCCGCCGAAGAAAAGCCCCAAAAAGGTAAAGTTTTGGCGGTCGGTGCTGACGAAATTACAGATTCGGGAGCAAAGAAAACTTCACCCGCAAAAGTTGGCGATATTGTCATTTATAAGAAATGGGGCGGAAATGAAGTTAAAGTGGGGGGTCGCGAATATCTTTTTGCAAAGTTTGAAGATATTTTGGCGATTGAGGGGTAATTATGGCCAAGCAACTTAAATTCTCAGATGACGCCAGGGTCGCCCTTTTAAAGGGGATTGATACCGTGGCCAGAGCGGTTGTTACCACCCTTGGGCCTAAAGGAAGAAATATCGCCATTGATAAAAAATGGGGAGCTCCCAACATTGTTCACGACGGCGTTTCCGTTGCCAAAGAGATCGACCTTCCCGACCCTTTTGAGAATATGGGAGCCCAGCTTGTCAAAGAGGCGGCCAACAAAACCAACGATGACTCAGGTGACGGAACAACCACGGCCACGCTTCTGGCCCAGGTCATGAGCGCCGCAGGAATGAAAAACATTACCGCCGGGGCCAACCCAATGATCGTTAAAAAGGGAATAGAAAATGCAGTTTCGGCCGTCATTGAGGAATTAAAGAAAATTTCAAAGCCCATCAAAAACAGGGAAGAGATTACCCAAGTGGCCACGGTTTCAGCTGGAGACGCCGAAATTGGCGCCAAAATTGCAGAAGCCCTAGATAAAGTAGGAAGAGACGGTGTGGTTACAGTTGAAGAGGGCAAGGGTTTGACAATAGACATTGAATACAAAGAAGGAATGGAGTTTGATAAAGGTTATGCTTCCGCCTACTTTGTGACTAACCCCGAAGGGATGGAGGCCGAGATTGAGGACGCTCATATTCTTATAACCGACAAGAAAGTCTCGGCCATTGCCGACCTTCTTCCTTTTTTGGAAAAATTCGTCAAGGTTTCCAAAAACTTAGTCATTATTGCCGACGAGATTGAAGGAGAGGCCTTGGCCACCTTAGTAGTAAATAAACTTCGGGGGACTTTCAATGTTCTGGCAATTAAGGCCCCGGGATTTGGGGACAGGCGAAAAGAGATGCTTGAGGACATCGCCGTCTTAACGGGAGGGACCTTGATAAGCGAAGATACGGGCAAGACCTTTGAGGGCATTGAAGTTGAGGACCTTGGCCAGGCCGAAAAAGTTTGGGCCGACAAGGACAACGCCAGGATAATTGGCGGAAAAGGGGTTAAAAGCGACATCAACGCCAGAATCGCTCTTCTTAAAAGGCAAATTGCAGCCAGCGATAGCGATTTCGATAAAGAAAAACTTGAGGAAAGACTGGCCAAGCTTTCCGGGGGAGTTGCCCAAATAAATGTCGGCGCCGCCACGGAAATTGAACTTAACGAGAAGAAAGAAAGAGTCAAGGACGCGGTGGGTGCCACCAAAGCAGCGGTTGAGGAGGGGATTGTTCCGGGCGGAGGAGTTGCGCTTCTTAGGGCCAGAAAAGCTCTTTTAAAGCTTACGGCCGATTCTGAAGACGAGAAAGTTGGCATCGAGATAGTTAAAGAAGCACTGGAGCAGCCAATTCGCTGGTTAGCCAAAAATGCCGGCGAGGACGATGGTTACGTGCTACGAAAGATCGAGGAAGCGGTCGACACCGATTACGGGTTTAACGCCTTAACCGGAGAATTCGGGTCGATGACCAAGTTCGGAATCTTGGACCCCTTGAAAGTAACCCGAACCGCTCTTCAAAACGCGGCTTCGGTGGCCATGATGGTACTGACCACAGAGGGTCTGATTACGAGCCTTCCAGAGAAGGAAGAACCCCCAGCTCCCGGCGGGGGAATGGAATATTAAATTAAATCTCCAATTTTCAATTATTACTTTCCAGTTTAGAATTACTTCATGTGGGAAGAAGCGGAGAAATCTCTAGCTAAAGATAAATATCTAGGGCCTTTGATTAAAAAACACGGACCCTGCAAAATAGAACCGAGCAAGAAAAAAGATTATTTCTTGGATTTGGTGGACGCGATTGTTTCTCAGCAACTTTCCGGAAAAGCCGCCGCAACCATTTTCGGTCGCGTTAAGGAAGGATTGGGAAAAGTAATTCCCGCAAAAATCCTTTCGACCCCGGATGCCAAATTTAGAGGTTGGGGATTGTCCAGACAAAAAACGAGTTATTTAAAAGACCTCGCCCAAAAAGTTAACGGGGGAGGCGTAAAAATAAAAAAGCTCGATAAACTACCGGACGAGGAAGTAGTAAGAGAGCTGATAGCGGTCAAAGGGATAGGTCGATGGACCACAGAGATGTTTTTGATGTTCTCCTTAGCGCGCCCCGACACCTTTCCCATCAATGATTTGGGAATTCAAAAAGGGATAGCTAAATTACTCAAAAAGGAGATTTCTCCCCAAAAGATGGCCAATTTTGCAGAGAGATGGAAACCCTACCGCACCGCTGCTTCCTGGTACGTCTGGAAAATTGTTGATAATAAATAGTTCTATAGTAAACTTACCCAAATGCTACAGCCGGAAAGAGGCGAAATAAAAAGGCCGGGAGAAACAGAAGGGGTAATTTTTCTTCTTT